>Ga0209603_1002008_pt1 | contig 19807 bp, 12 predicted proteins | sample COGITO_mtgs_1206_FD_184812 | JGI IMG/M metagenome (GOLD analysis project Ga0209603, IMG submission 184812) | Pelagic marine microbial communities from North Sea - COGITO_mtgs_120607 (SPAdes) (version 2) | ecosystem: Environmental > Aquatic > Marine > Epipelagic ... | reverse complement strand
AACCGCATGCTACTCACTTGAGCATCTTTTTGTAATAGATGCCCAAGGACAATGTATGACTGCTCAGCCAACTGGTTCTCTCGACCCGTGGTGCAAAGATGGCAGCGAATGTAAGCCCGAGTGGGATGCAGAAAAAATGGGTCATGAACATCCTCTGGAATTTATGGCTGAGTTGCTTCAACAATGGCCCACTGGTGCGCTAACAGTTGATTTAGAGGCCGAAGAGCGACACCTACGTTTCATCCAAATTGTAGCTGGTTATCCTGAAATTGGCAGGGGTATGTATCCTCTTGATTGGCCGACACACCCAATGTCTGTGAAGGCGCTTCAACTCTCCTTATTCCTCGATAGTTTGCCTGTACCTGAAGAATTGATTCAAAATCCTTCAATTAAAGCACATTCCGTTCGAAGTGCAATATTGGCCTTGGATGCTCGAAAATACGAATATGGAAAAAAGGAGGAATTGGGTAAAACCCAACTCGGTCTATTACATAAACAATGCTTAACTCTGCTTTTCAGAGGAATACGATTTTATGAAAGTAAGTTTGAAAATGATGTGAAACATAAACAAGCTTCCCCTACTCCTCAAGAAACTTTATTCTTGAATAATTTACATTCGAGTCAAAAAGAACGCTTAGATAAATGGTGGCTGAAAGGGAAACCATATTGGGCATCTGGAATAAAACTAGACCCAAAGGATTTAGATCAAGTCATCATCAAGGAACATATACATGAATTGGAACTTAAATCGATCCAAGACTGGATTAAGAGATTGTCAGCGCGAGAAGAAGTTTATTACCACTTAGTGGACGCTTCTCGCCATAATCTACTTATTGGGGCTTCAGTGATATTGGAATGCTTATTCGCTAAACTCAGACAGCATATACTCGCTGCGTATCGGCCAGGAAGCATAATAATTGATGGAGGAGGGCGAATTGAATTTTATACCAAGAAAAATAAAGTTGAGGAGGAGGCAAAGAAAGTCATTGAACAATCCTTACTTCTTTCTACGAAACCCCATCCATTTCAGCATATTATTGAAAAAACCTTGATAAATTACGGACGGGGAAGGAAATCACAATTCTCAGAAAAAGAATGGGCCATGGAGACGAATACCCCTCGACATGATGCTTATCTAAAGTTCATTGGAGCTGATAAAATAATCGAATTCTATCCTCCAGTGATGTTTGATGATAAGTATCTGCATAAAAAAAAGGAGGGACACTACAACGACCCTGACTGTTTGATATGCTCCCCGAATATAGCCCTAAAATCTACTAAACCTAGGCAGTTCACAGAACCTTACGATGAGATTTGCTTTTTACACGCACTTCTTTTTGAAATCGGACAGTCACAGCAAAGACGCGATTACAGTTTGCGGAGATCTGGCAATAAAATCATTGGACTAAGTCATAATTTGGGCATTCATTCCTGTGCAATGCTCGACCTTAATGCTCTGGGGGCCATGTTTGGTTCTCCAATTTCTAAGACTCCAAACTTAATGACAAAAATTCTCCATTTCCATCAGCCTCCTACGCCGGAATATTCAGAAAAAGTTCTTCCAGATGACCTGAAGATGCAAAGAATTGTACAGGAAAACTTGCTCCAACACAATCTCCGTGATTCTCTTAAAGGTTCTGAAGAGTTTGAGAATTCAAATAAATTCAAACAATATGTGTGCGCGACACGAGAACAATTAACTGTTGTAAGAACCCGTAAATCGTTTCGATTCAATTCCAAATGGTGGAGTTGTGTCTCTCAAATCATTGATACGCAATCAAAATATTTCGCCGAAATTGGAGCATGGGTTGCTGCGGGAGATGACCTCCTCCTTGTCCGAAAAGGAATTATTGGAGAGGAGGATGAAACGCTCCAAGAACAGTTAAACGAACTCGATGATTTACTGAATAAGGAATTTCCAAATTCACGCATAAAATTCTCATTTTGTGCAGGAGTAGCGAAGAGAAGAAAGTCGGATATTGAAGTCAGTGGAAATGAAAAGATTCCTGATATGATTGAACGTGCGGTGAAGCGGGAAACATTATCAAAACACAATTGGAAAACAAGAGCTAAAAAGTTCAACCGAATAGAATTGATAACAAGTTATGATTCGAGAAAAGGAAAACTTATCCTTAAAGAATACAATAAGGAAAATGAATGGAAGCGAGAAGACGGTCCTGTTTATTCGATTTCTTCAGTGAGAAAAGGAGTACCAACAGAAGAAGAGAGTATGATTTATACTTCTACATATAGAGGGGAAGAAGAATGAGAATCAAGTGGCCTTTAGGAACAATGTTGTGCTTTCTTATGCTTGCTTTAACCCCAATAATTTCTGCAGCTGAATGGACAGATATACATCAAAATCAATCATCAAGTCATACGGTTACGATGGCTGGAGACGGGTATTACATGGACCCATCAAATGCATATGATGGAGTTGGCTCACAGAGCGGAGACCCTGTTCTTCTGAGAACCCAAACGTGCTTTTCAGGCTCAAGTCCTAGTGCTGGAACGACGATTGAAATCGATTACACCCTCGTTACAAATCAATCTTCGAAGCCGTTTTATTTGATATTCAATCTTGTTTTCATCGGAGATTCTGATGCACCCGATGGTTACGCATCCGTGGCAGTTTACAATAAAAATTCATTCTCATACGTCGAGGTCGTGAATTCTACATCAACCGGTGGCGCTGATTACAACATTTCTCGTTCCAGCTCCTACATGGACGATGTTGGAAATGTTCTTGTCAAATTAAAATCAGGCCACAGTGTACAAGATTGCGATGCTTCGACTGAAACTCGAGTTTACGAATTTGACATTTATTCTAACCTCCAACAACAGGTCATCACTGATGCGGATGGTGACGGGATTGAAGATGGTGATGACTCCTGTCCGAACGGAATGAACGATTGGATCTCCACTCCTTCAACAGATTACGACGCAGATGGATGTAAGGATTCAGTCGAAGATGATGATGATGATGGCGATGGAAGAAACGATCTTGAGGACTCATGCCCCAAAGGAGAATTCTTCATTTCGTCTCCGGGGGTGGATTATGACGGAGATGGATGTCTCGATAGTTCGGAAGACAATGATGACGATAACGATTCAATCAATGATAGTGAAGACCAATGTCAAACGGGTAAATTAAATTGGATAAGTTCGAGTGTCAATGATTATGACCAAGATGGCTGCGAAGATACAGAAGAGGATCTCGACGATGATAATGACGGCCTCCTCGATGTTGTCGATACATGCTCTCATGGAAGTATGGGATGGTTTTCATCCCAGCAATTAGATTACGACTTAGACGGATGCCTTGATGATGTTGAAGATGTTGATGACGATAATGACGGAATTCTTGATTCAAATGATTCATGTCCTCATGGAGAACTAAATTGGCTCAGTTCAGATGGTTCCGACCATGACCACGACGGATGTAAAGACAGCGTAGAAGATAATGATGACGACAACGACCTTGCACTGGATGTTAACGATGAATGTCCCCGTGGAGTCATCAATTGGGACAGAGCGATAAACGATTATGATGGGGATGGATGTCATGATGAAAGCGAAGACTTGAATGACGACAATGATGCTCTTGATGATGTGAATGATTTGTGTCCACGCGGTTTTCTTGCTTCAGTTTCGAGTTTAAACGAAGATTGGGATGCTGACGGATGTTTTGACTTGGAGGATTCGGATGACGATAATGACAACCTCAACGATACCATTGATGGTTGCCCGAAAGGAAATATTGCTTTCAATGGAGACGATTGGGATAATGATGGTTGCCAAGACAGTACAGAAGACAGCGATGATGATAACGATGGAAGGGGAGACGGTGAAGACCATTGTCCGGCCGGAATGCTCAATTGGACATCTTCTTCAGAACTGGACTATGATTTGGATGGATGCAATGACCTAAGTGAAGATTTAGACGACGATGAAGACTTTGTACCAGACATCAATGATTCTTGTCAACTTAGCCTAAATGAGTGGCAAAGCAACACTATTTCTGATTATGATCAAGACGGTTGTGCTGATATTTTCGAGGATGATGACGATGATAACGATACCATCGAGGATGACCGAGATGAATGTCAAAAAGGAATACTCAATTGGGAAAGTAACCAAGTAAATGATTGGGACAATGATGGATGTCTTGATGAATCTGAAGATTTAGACGATGATAATGATGGAGTTTTCGACACCAACGACCAATGTCCACAAACAATCGATTATCCCATCGATGGAAATGGATGTACACTTGTAGAAACCAAGAGCATAGAAGAAAACTCAGACATAGTCACAAAAATAGTAGTTGGCGGGGTTTCGGGATTCGGTCTTGCGGCACTGATAATGTTCATGTTCGTTAGCGGGGGCAGTGGATGGGTCGCCAAGGCATTAATGGACGAATTTGAAGACCCAACGAGTTCTTCCCTTATCGACCGACTGGAGGTGATTCAAGGTTCATCAGATAAAACTCAACCACTTTTTACCACCAACCACCAATACCGTGAATTAATCCAACAAATGAGCTCACACTTCGAAGTACATAAACAAAAATACCACCAAATTAGCATCTCGGCAGTTAACGATGTCCTTGGTAAAATGGAAGCAAAAACATTCACACAAATTGGAGCCGCACTGTTTTTTAGAGCTCTGTTGACATGCATTGGAAGAATTCACCTTGAACGAATGAACACGAACGGTTATCCGAATCAATTGGTGGATAAAAAGACCAAAAGAAAGGCATCGGGACATCAAATCGTTAACCACTTCTCAAGTGACATTCTGTCGGGGAAAGTTTCCAGGTCACATACTCGCAAACTCAAAAAATGGCTATGGTCTTTTGATCGGCATAATTTGTTTGCACAACTCAATGAACGAGTGCAGTTTTGGAGTAGAGTTGTTCATGTCGAAGACCCAAACTCTCCAGACTATACCATCGAACAACTGAACGAAGATTGTGAATTACTGTTAAGTTATACACGTGGTTTAATCACGCACCCGCCATGGCCTTCTGTTCTGAAAGATCAGTGATTTCGAACGGTTTCACTTCGTCTGTTGAAGTGGTTTTCCGATGAATTTTCAATGCGAGTTTGACGGGAAGTTGCCTCTTTAACAGATTCAAACGCTTGTTTTCAGCAACCAGTTCTTCATTCGTTCTTTGCATATCGTCCACTTTCTGAATGAGTTCATTGACGCGTTGTTCGAGCTCTTTACGAGCCGCAGACTCCTTCTTCAGTTCTGCAGCGACAAGCAACTTTAGAACGCGGGTTGAGTCATCGATTTTTCCACTTAACTTCATTTGCAAAGTAGCTCGAGCTGTGGATTCTTCCTTGACTTTCGTCGAAACCTGGTTGATTTTTCTCTCAAGTTGGTCGTGTGCTCGGGAAAATTTATCCTTGATCGATTCAAAGCTCATACGGATTTGTGGAACCTTCTTTGACAACATATCATCAAGCTCACGGCTCAACTTATCGATGGTTTGGAACCGTGCTTCAAGAATATCGTCTTCGTCTCCAAGTGCCTTGCGATGACTGTAAAGCAATCCTGGCATGATGAACGGAATTTCTTCCTTTCCTTTTACGTTCTGGAAATAGCGCATCCGTGTCAAGAATTTATTGTACCGTGCTTCAAGGTCTTCACTGAGCTTAATAACCGCATTCGCGGATTGTGCATCCTCGTTTCGTGCAGACTTTTCCGAATTAAAAACACCGTGTTCCTTTCGTAGCGGATCGACAACTACAGCAACGAAGCGCCCATCTTGACGGTTTGAACGCAGATGGCCAAAGGTATTGATGTCAATTCCTGACAAGAAAATACCGATATCGGGGTGGGTGTGAATCCATCCAATAATCTGAATATTTGGAGTATGGGGTCCACCGCAACGGCTGTTGGCCATATCACAAGCATCCATGGCCATTGCCAGAGCTCCGCCATCAAATTCACAATATCCTGGTGAGGCTTCGGTTTGTTTTGGAAAGAAGCCACACGTAACCACATTGTTTCCCTCATGGTCAATATGTCCGATCAACAATCCACCCATCTCAAGACGTCCACGTGGCTGTGTGAACACGGTCGTTTGGTCAATTATTTCCTTAGGCACCAATGCTGGATAGTCTTTCTGGCGAGCCGTTCGGCGGCCTCCACCAGGAATGCGTTGTGGAACGACAAAGAACGAGCGTCCAATCATGTCGTTGGCCATTAGATTAGAAACAACCTCTTGATGGTTATCACGAACTTCTAGAGGAGAGCCGTCCCGAGGGCGAAGGCCTGCTCGTTCAACAACTTGCATTACAGTTTCACCCTGTTGTGGATTGATATTGTGTCGAGTGCCATCTTGCATGATGAGGGTCAAATGTGCTTGTTTATTCGGAATTTCGTCGAGATCGATACCTTCGTCCCAATCGTCATCGAATTCGATTCCAGCACCACCTGCAACTTTAGCAACACCGACGTAAATGGTCGAGTCGCGATGCGCAGCAGCGTTGTTATTCGAAATGACCGAGCCCATTGCGTCATAGATGTCAAACTGTCCTTTCGGCGCGAGTTTCATTTCCTGAACAGCTTGCTTCAGGGTGGAGTTCTGAGGTACTTCGACCCGTTGCTTTTGGGATTGATCAAGGGTGTTGGCTACAGTTAGGGGTATCATTTGGTTTTGCATAATTTTCATCTCCGTTGGTTTTCAATATCTTATGTTGTGAAGAGTGCTAGTTTCTGTTAAATTTGACTTTAGGCGTTCAATAGATTTTGAATATGATTGATGTAGGCGCCAATGCGGCGGATTGGATCGTTTCCAATTTGATTCAAGTGTGGCAAAATTTGGCCGTGACATACCCAATAGCCTGGCTTATTAGTCCCAGGAAGCGTCCGGCTTGAGCCGGTCCCGTAGGAAACATTTGGAGGATTCCCACTAAAGATGGATACACGAGGACGTTGTGTGATTTTATCGTGATTGAGTACATATGTATGCGGTAAACCTGATGGAGCATTTGGACAATGAATGGCGATTTGCCAAAAACCGTTACTGGTTTTACCCTTGGATGGAAATTGAAGAGATATCATTGAAGTATGAGTAGCGTTGGTGTGAATTCGAACTGGGCGAAGGGACGGATATTCGACTTTGAGTTCTACCAACCGTTCTCGCGGAATTCCGGAAGCCCCACCACGAATACGTTGTGGAACGACAAAGAACGAGCGGCCAATCATATCGGTCGCTAGATTATTAGAAACAACCTCCTTATGATTATCACGAACTTCCATGGGTTGGCCATCAAGGGAATCAAGTCCTGCTCGTTCCATAACTTGAACCATTGTTTCTCCCGGTTGAGGAATGATTTTGTGTCGAGTGCCGTCTTGCCTGATGAGAGTGGTGAAGGCTTGTTTATTTTGAACTTCTAGAAGATCGATACCTTCGTCCCAATCGTCATCGAATTCGATTCCAGCACCACCTGCAACTTTAGCAACACCGACGTAAATGGTCGAGTCGCGATGCGCGGCAGCGTTGTTATTCGAAATGACTGAACCCATCGCGTCATAAATGTCGAACTGTCCTTTCGGTGCGAGTTTCATTTCCTGAACAGCTTGCTTTAGGGTGGCATTCTTGGGCACTTCTACCCGTTGCTTTTGGGTTTGATCGAGGGTATTGGCTACAGTCAGGGGTATCATTTGGTTTTGCATATTTTTCATCTCCATGGAATTTCAGTTGTTGTTTTCACGCGATTTGTGGTATCGATAATTGTTTGGATTTTTTTGATTCGAACGGTTATCTCTTCTCTGTTTCTTTGTTTTTGCGTTCGCCATCTTTTCCATCTCCGGTTTAATTTGTCTCATCAATAATTGTTATCGTAATACTCTTCACGTTCATCTGGTGTGTCGCCAGGCATGTCTGCATACTCGGCAGGCTCTTCTTCAGGGTCATAGGAATCTTCGTCTTCTTCGATATACTCATCTTCTTCATCGTCGTAATCATCGTAGTCGTCGTCATCAAAGGTGTTTTGTTGATCATCATGATCTTCTTTAGAATCATATCCTCTAGACTGGTAGTAAGCATCATTGTTCGGGTTCATCTGGTTCGAGCGGTTATCTTCTGAATCTTTTGACATGTTTTTCATCTCCGTTGGTTTTCAATTCTGTTAAATTTGATGTTTAGCCATGACGTGGGCAAGAAGAGTCATTGCAACAGGCGCCGCAGGAATCGTTGATGCAGTCAGCAGCAGCTAGGTTACCACAATCACAAGTATCTGAACACCCACAATTGCAATTCTTGGAAGAGGAGCATGTAGCCCCACCTGGCCCTTCATGACAGTCTTCATTAGCGGCAATGCACGTGTTTCCACATGGTTTTCCGATACAGCATACTGGGTGTCCGTTATTTGGCATATTTTTCATCTCCGTTGGTTTTCATAATGTCAAGTTACTTGGATAGACTGTTCCTGTTAAATTTGATAGCCTCTGATAATGATTCAGGATCGATACTTTTTCCCGACTGTGAGCAGAACAGTTTGTATGATGCAGATTTTCTATCCCAGTGAGCGAAAATTAATTCCCCATGTCCGTGTTTACCGTTGGCATTTACATGTTTGCTCCAAGAGATGTATAACGCTTGAACCAAGATCGTCAACCCTGTAATGTACACAATGCAATGAGAAAATAATCCCAATGAATTGAAGAGTCGATCTGTAACTTCAATATGATCTTCCAGATTCATGACTTCCTCGACAGTATTCGGAAAAATGCTCTTCGATACTGTTTCCGAAGTTAATTCGGATCGTATCTCGTGCCTGTTCTCAGTTAAACTGAGTTCTACAACGTTTAGACTACCACCGCCACAAGAAACCCTTTCGGCACTGAACAAGTACATTTAGACACTCACCTTTGCTACATATTGGGCTACATCTTTCAGTGTACGGATGTGTGATTTTTCTTCTCGAAAAACGGTCCAAGAAAATTTATTTTTCTTGAATCGACGTACTGTATTCTTTTCCTTAATCGAGTTTGTTTTGCTTTTTCGGTATGTTCGAGACATCGGTTCACTTCCTACAACAAATGATTCCACGTAGAACAAAGATTTTCATTAAAATTAATGATTCTTCGAGTTTTAAAAAAATTCTGGCCTCGAGCATTACATGCTAGGATTCATCTCAACTACGGCAGGATTCCAGTGAACTCTCGTAAAATCGTAAAATGAGAGATACCCTGAAAAACACAAACCAAAAATAACCCAATCAAGATCGACAGTAAACCTATTTTCAGGACATCAAATAAGAAACAAAACAATCTTACTAAAATAGATATACACTTTAACCATGATGAACCTGCATTGGGAAAAAATGGATATTGACGGCGTTCAAACTTGTGCGTATTTTGATGTAGAGCATTTCTCAAATTCTGTTTTCCATGTAATCTGCAATTCCGAGAATAGCAACATACTTTACATGAATTTGTAGGACATGAGGACAAAGGTGCCCAACTCCTACTACCACATTTGCAACGGTACTGTGAGTTGAAAGCTCTTGTCGAGCTCACTTTCGGGTATGTCTTATTCGCAGCACGTATTGGTTTCTTAGCCCGGTCCGGACATGTACGCCGATTATGCCCTACTTTTCTGCAAATGCCGCATTTGCGTCGACTCGGGCATGTGCGGCGATCATGCCCTTTTTGTTTGCAATGTGAACATCTTCGAACAGGTTTGACTCTTTGAATAATTTTAGATGGAAATCGATTCATCTCACCATAACTAGGTAACTCATAAAGGTCTGAGAGGTCAATCCCTTCATCCATTTTTTTCACATCCAATTTGTTCGTATATCCTCATTCTGATACGATGAGAATAAGAAATTCATTGCGTCTGTTAGATTGAGGAGTGAGTTATCGAAAGGAGAACATGCCCACAATCGCAACGAGGGAGTTCGATTCCAGTGAGCACCATACGTTCCCTGTAAGCGCTGAGATCAACTGGAATCTTTCGACCGCACCGGCAAACCAAAATGGAAATCCATTTCCCTTGGGATTCGACTTCATCGTCAATCCAAAGCCTCACCGTACACCCTCCGCCTTTACAATGGATTGGGAATCAGAATCTGTACTTCCTTGATGCCAAAGAGCGGCTTCAAGTTGTTGAACGCCGTCTACTCGAGAGACAAGGCCATCGGAGAGATTGCAATACACCTCATTGTAACGTGCGTTCCAATTAACCGAGCCGATACTGGAAAGGCTTTCTCCAGTCAGACGTTGGAGGGCAGAAATAGCTTGCAGTGAGCCTACAAAAGCATTGGTTATAGCGAGTGAAGAAAGAGGCACTTCTCCATCCTCTTGACATGAATAAACAACCTTGTCGTGCGCCACTGAAGGGCCATACACCTGGACGAGATTGGTATTCGAATATTCTGTATACTGGGCAAACAGTCCGGTAATTCCTCCATTCACATATGGTTGACCTGTTCGCGCAGCGATTAAATCTGCGAGAACACGGGGTCGCATTGCATCAAGGCATCCAAGGATAGCGTTTGTCTTGCTGAGCTGAGATCGGATTTCATCATCGCTCAACACATCGTAATGCTGAGTGATGATTTCTTCAGAGTCCAACAGTAGTTCATCAAGTGTGAACCCTTCTCCACTTCCGGTTTCAACTGACTCTTCTGAGGATTGAAGAAGGCCGTCATGAAGTTCGTAAGCGATTGAAATCTTTGCCTCTGGGAGGTTCTTATTCAACCAATCCTTGGCCGCTTCAATTTTCGGCCTTCCAATGTCGGATTCGGAAAAAATAACTTGCCGGTTCAAATTATGACGTTCAACTTCCATATCCTTATCAAAAACAAGAAGTTGGATATCATGAAAATTCGTGGTTTTTAAGCCATTCACAATTGAGTTGAGAGCCCATGTTCCTAAGCCTCCGGCACCGACGATAGTGAGATGGCCTGAAGGATTCCTTTTCGGTTCAGGGAGCGCAAAACGCATGACTGGGTATTTAGGATTAATATTTTCATCCCCACCAGACACCTGAAGTTTCTTAAGAAGTTCTTGCACCAATGGAGTCTCATCATCCAGACGCATCAATACCCGCTTGTGCCCGGTTCCATCGTTAACTGAACGGATGTTAATGTGGGAATCAATACCCTCAAGTTGGAAATCAAGATGGTTGATACTGCCTTTCATGGATGGTTCGTTCACACGAACGTTCACTGAAACTGAGACCTTTGGCACATCGACTGGTGTGTAACAATTGGCTCTGCGAAGAATCTCACTCCATATTAAACACGCTGAGATGGTAGCCAGAGATGGTTCAAAAACCGGATGAGCGGGGTTTTGACAAGATGTGCCATCGAGATACACGCCTTCTTGCCCATAGGATACAAAAATCATTGATGGATCTTTTTTCCATTCAAAATCTATAACTTCAGGAGTCCATGATACAGAAAATTCCGAATTCTCAGATTTACTTGGGAATTCCTTAACACCCAATTGATGAGCAATCTGCTTCATTGCATTTTTCAACGCCTTGGGGATCGAGGCTTTATTCACGAAGCTTACCTTCAATGATTCTACCTTCTCTTGATGGACCAAACCACGTTGTCGGCTAAACAGATCACTCATGCTATCACCCATTCGCCTTCGTCATCGTTATCCTCGTCCCAATCGTCATCAAGTAGTTCATTCTCTTCGACCGAAGCCACGGTTCTAAACAGGTGGCGTGATACTCGAAGGCCTTGTTGCAAATCTTCAGTTTTCAAACACACCTCCATCTTTTCAGTGATGCAGCGACGAGCGGAACAGTGCTTGATTTGATCGATGAATCCCTTCAATTCTGCACCTGTGACTTTGTCTCTCAAACGAAGAACTGTGTTCAACCACTCTTGATTCGAAATCGTTGATGGAATATCTTCAATCTGGTTTTGGAAGAACTCAAAGAAGAGGTCATTGGTTAGTGGCCCAACCTCAATGGATTTGCTGAAGCGTCCGGGACGCAAAAATGCTTCATCGACCAGTTCGATTTTATTGGTAGACGCCATGAGATAAATCCCATCTGCAGGTTTCAATCCATCCATCATGGTCAACAATTGAGCCACAACGGAACTCGAATGATGAGCCCCTTCGGAATTATCTCGGTTTCGACCGACTGCGTCGAACTCATCGAAAAACAAGACAACTGGAGCGAGTTCTTCCGCTCGTTGGAACAATTCTCGAACAGCGCGTTCACTTTCACCAACCCACTTGGATAAGAAATCCGGTCCAGAGACGGCCATGAATTGGACGTTTGCCAAACTCGCAGCTGCGCGACCAAGCATGGTTTTACCAGTCCCAGGCGGTCCGTGAAGCAGGACACCGCCAGAACATGAAAGACCGAGAGATGCATAAATTTCGGGATTGTTAATTGGGTGAACAAGGTGATCGATAATCTCGCTTTTAGCACTCGCATGCCCAATCACAGCATCCATTTCTACACGGCCCATTGTTGCCGGACGGCGTTGTTGCGTAGCCCAAGGAGTAAATTTTTCAAATGCTTGTTCAAAGTCTTCAGTCAAGATTTTTAGCCCTTCAAGTTCCATTTCGGTGAAGTTCTCAGGGTTCGTAAGTCTTGGCAGACCGAATTCTCGATGGAGTCCTTCGCCACTTGCATGGCGGCACAAGTTCGCCAAGTCTGCACCGGTGCAGCCTACTGTTTTCATAGCCCAATCGGGAAGAGAAACTCCTTCCAATGGCATGTTTTTAGAATGTATTTCAAGGATTTTCTCCCGGCCATTGACATCAGGATAAGGGACGTGAATTCGGCGGTCAAACCGGCCTGCACGAAGAAGGGCGGGATCAATTGTTTCGAGAAGATTTGTCGAACCAACGACCAAAACTTGCCCTCGGTCTTCAAACCCATCCAGTTGAATAAGTAGTTCAGTCAATATTCGCTTTTCAAGTTCACCACGACTGTTCTTACGGTCTCCGGCAATAGCGTCGATTTCATCGATATAAATGACAGACGGAGCTTCGCGCTTCGCTTCAGCAAACTTCTCACGAAGTGCTTTTTCTGAAGCGCCGTAAGTACCACTCACAATCTCAGGACCGCTGATGCAGATAAAGTTGCATTGGGCTTCTCGAGCAAGAGCACGGGCAAGAAGCGTTTTTCCAACACCTGGTGGGCCATAAAGAAGAATTCCGCGAGGGGGTTCTTGCCCGGACTTTACGTATATTTCTGGATGAATGAGCGGCACGATTGCAATCTCTTTAATTGCTTCAATGGTTTTGTCAAGTCCACCAATATCATCGAAAGAAACCGATGGAACATCAATAATTGAACGACGTGACTTTTTTCCATTGATTTGGATGTCGATATCAGGGGTGAGCCAACCGTGCTGAGGGCGGCAACGTGTTACTTGAAGTTCGAGAGGCTCTCCATTCAGATAAACTGTAAAGTGGTCATCTTTGGAAAGATAAACATCACGAATTGCCGCCTTGACGAGGGGGATTTCTTGGTCTTCAAGGGAACGAGTTGTGGGTTGAATACGAACCTTCGCAAACGGACCTTGAACTTTGATGTGATCAATCTCAACAGAGTCGCCTTCATTGATTTGCGCATTGATTCGAAGAGTAGGTCCTAGACCAACTGAATCGTAAGGAATATTCGGATCATATCGCAATACCGCAACCGTGTTTTTTTTCCCAGTAATCCGTACAGGAGAACGGCTCGCATAACCGTTGTCTTCAGCAGCTTGCGTATTCATGTACACATCGTCTCCAGTTCCGCCATCAATCATTGGTGCAATACAGGTAAATTGGTTCATAATAATCATTCCATCTTCTTATTCGTACGAGTGTCAATTTTTTTGTTAAATATGATATTTGCAAGGTTCGTCAAACCAAGGAGGCTGTGTTGGATTGAATTGTTCCATGTTTCCTTCATACCAAGTTGATCGATAATTCTGATTCTCGTAACCAGAACTCAAATTCATCAAAGCCATCAATGCCATCATAGAACCAACCCATGCCGTTGAAGTCACAATTGAAGCAATTGGTCGAATTCCCTCCTCAGTACAAGAGATTACTTCGCTTGAGCGAGCATTTTCTTTACCATAACGGCAAACCATGCAACCTTTTTGACCAAAGGTTTCAACGACTCCGTGAAGTGCTTCAGTTGCACCATTTACCATGATGCGACCATTGTTAATTGCAGACTCATTCAGAATTGTTCGAGCGACCATGTTGTCAAGACAAGCGAGATATATGCTGCTCTTACTCAATGCGTCAAACAACAGTGAAGGTTCAAGGCCCAAGTCATCAAACTCTTCATCAGAATCGAAATCCTCTTGTACCAAATGATGTGGAGTAAGAAATTCAAAATACGATTCAACATGAATATTGGGATTCAGTGATTGGAGCTGTTGAGCAGCGGTCAATGCTTTCATTGAACCAATGTGGGTTTCATTGTAGAGTACTTGGCGATTGAGATTATGAAGTTCAATTTCCGCATCGCCATCGACAACGTGAATCGTTCCTTCTTCCATCTGCTCTGCAAGTAAAGGTGCACTCCAACTGCCGAGACCGCCCGCCCCCAAGAGCACAACATCATGCCCAGAAATTGACCATGATGAATCAAATATTCCTTTTGGAGCATCCCACGGTATCAAACCAATATCGTCTGAAACAGATAGTTTCTTTTCTGAAGTTTGCATTGTTCGGGAAAGGAAGTCAAACGGACTCAAATTTGGTTGGGTGGATGGTCGGTATCGTGCAAGAGTCGCATTTCCATCGCTGGTCAATTGCACGTCGACCAGTGTTCCATCAATACCAGTGATATGTTTTCTCACTTCTTCAAAATCCGTCGATTCAACACGGCATGTCACTGTAAACCATGCGTCACTGATTTTCATGTGTGCCATGCAGTCGACATCACGTAGCATCTGTTGTAACATCGTTGCAGCTGCTGCCACACGCATCGATGGAGTAAGAACATGTTCTGTTAAAATTGGGGGCGGCGAAAGAGGTTGACGGGAAATTTTCGCTCGAACTCCTTTCGCATAACCGTAAATATCTGCACCGGCAACAGTATTCGCAGGGTTAAGACAAAGATGGTAGTCAAATGAAAGATGTTCAGATTCTTTTAATGATGAAAAGGTCTGACGAAACTGAGGGCTTTCTTGCTCCCAATCCTCCCATCGCTTTGCGTTTGGAAAAATAAGTTTCCAAAAAACAGAATTTGGTTGAGAGTTTGGTTGGAGTACGGCAACACACCCCGAATTTTGGCCTATCCCAAATTGAGAGAGAAGCACCACCAGATCACTTACGCCACCGGGGCTTCCAGAAACAAGTATTTTGAGGTTTGAAACCCTATCTTGGTCAACAAGACCACGCTGGCGCCGATATTTATCATTCATATCATCACCGTCATCGAGCCTGATCTTCGGGGTTTGGATTTTTCAAAACATCTTCAACATGGTGCAGTAAAAATCCTAATTTTTCTTTCTCGGATTGATAGGTTGCAAATTGTTCTGAAAACCCTGGCCCCATACACAATCCACAAATCTCTTTTTGTGGGAGTATACTGTATCTCCCCTTTTGAAAAATATTTTCATGAAAAATATTCTCGCACTTTGGTGTAATGATAAACACTTGTGGGGCTTCTGAAAATGAACGCGAATCAACAAGGATTTGATAGTTCATCGTTGAGTAATCTCGACTCGAAACGACGCCTTGAAGATTAACGACAAACGCGCCAATTGAGGTTCTCGAACTGTGATCGCGTATAAGATTAAGTGATGGGTACGAAGTTAACTTAAAGCTATCAAAAACTGCTTTCGACAAACTCGAACCTGAACGAACTCGAAGAGGTACGAGGTATTCATTCCTCACACTTGCTCGATCTCGATCTACCGCGGTTGCTGCTCGTAGAAAGTTTCCATTTCCGTCATAAATTCCGTATTTTTCGCTGTTCATTTTGTTCACTTCATTTCCTTTCTTGATTGAAACCGTTTCATTTCATTAAATTTGACAAGAGGGGTGGGCCTTAGGCGTTCCCTCAATAATCAATATTCTCTTATTCGACGCATTGCGTGAGATTTTAGCAACAACCCATTGCCCTTTCAAATCCTTTGAGACTCCAGATTGAAAACAGTAAGGTAATTCAATAGGTGATTCAGGGTGATGTATGTTGTATAATTGTATCCGGTTTTCGGATTCAGGGACCTTGACAAAGACATAATGTCCGTCTAGATAATATGGTCGATTCACTAATGCAGGGGAGTTTTTTCGAGCAAATCGAACGAGGATCCCCTCACAGGAGGCCCCCCTTTTGGGAGTGTTTCCAGAGATGAGGGCACGTTGCCATCCTCCTGCAGGCTGTTGGACACTGCCTTTGAAGACACTTTGATTCTTCTTTACCACCGAAGGAATCTTCATTTTACATGGAACAGGTTTGAACTTTTTTTGGCCCGATTTTTTGGCCTTATTGAGTTGATTGTTGTGCGGTTTGAAGCTTGATGGAACTGGTGTGAGGTCAGGTCGGAATACTGCCGTTTTGTTCGGCACCGTATGTCGAATCTCGCAGCATCCCCAAAACCCTCGGATACGTTGAATTTCGGAAAATTGATAATTCATTTTGATGTCCTCCAGTCCTGTTTGAGGATTAAAAAGAAATACAGTGTTACCGTTTTTTGGCGCTTGTACAAAAACGATGTCTCCATTTTGATAAGGCTCTCCTTCCGTTCGAAAACGATACGCATAGGTGCCCGATTTTTGTGTTCGGGGCGTAATGAATACACTGGTGTAATCTCCAACCTCAATGCCTGGTATGAGAAGTTTAGTTCCATTCAAACATTCAGTACCGGTAAAAGGACCTTTCATGTTTGTTTCCCCCCAGATTGACTCTACCCTCTTTAACACCCCTAATTGAATCGTAGTAGGCGCATTTCGAATAATTTGGTGATTCAGTGAGTTTCCATTTTTGTCCATTGCATACCTTAAACTTCCATCTCGAGGTAGCAAACCTGATTGACTCATTGCGTCATATACTGTCGAAGATTCATCCACGAGAACACGTGTTGAAAGGGTATCATTTGATTCAAGAACAAATTTCACTTCTCGAAGGGACATGTTTAATTTACCATTCAAGAAGTGTCATTTTTATTACATTTAACAAAAAATAGCCGACATAGCAACTATATAATATCGAAAGGTGGAACACTCATGCAATTATGCCTCGTAGAATTTACCCGTCCGGACAGGATGACTGGCGAATTCTTTTCACAAGGTTTCATCGATGCAGTATCGAAACATAGCATTGAAGAAATCATTCTTTTCCAACCAACTGACCATGTTTGCCAGGAACTACGTGAAGAGTTGAACGCTAAACTTCCTGAAGCAAACCTTTGCGCCGAACAACTTGACCCAATCTCATCAGACTGTATGATTCATGAAATGAAACAGCAACCGTGGGCTTTATTGAGACAGATTCTTTCAAAACTCGATGAATCCCAAGAGACAATTTTTGTTCTTGGACGCGGTTCAAGTCTAATGCAGCACCTGATGTGGCTGAGTGCTGGAATACGAGGTGCTGAGGCTCTTTTCTTGGACGCCCCCAATGTTGCACCGTTTCAAGCAGGCACATCAGAGATTAGAACTCAAATTTCGAGCGATACGCTGGGGGCATTTGCTGGATTGCAGGCCCAAGATGTGAACAGTAACGTCCAAGACAGAAATGGATGGTACAGTTCTAACGATCTCGCAGAATACCCCGGCGCTGTCGCATCTGGAGTGAACTCTGCGACTCAACTTGCAGTAGAAAAGGGCTACTTGGTCAAGGAAGAAACGAAGGGCACACCAAAAAATACTGTGTATAAATTAACTCCGAGAGGTTGGCCAGCAGCTTTAGATGGATTTATATCAACAAAGAAGGTAGAAAACGAAACGTTGAACGATTTGTTAGTCTCCTTTATTCGCCTTCCGCCTTCACGAGAAGATGGCAGCGTCCCCTCGCCCAATTTAACATCACATATCTCAACCGCTGGAGCACACGACGGTCTTCTTGCCGTTTTACAAAAACATGAACCTTCGGTCCAAGAATCTCATATTATGACGCTTGATGAAGCCTGTGAGTTCTTTGAAGATGATGAGCTCAAAATTCACTTTCGAAGCGCAAGAGAGATTCTCCGGCAGCGCAGTTTATACGACTCGGTTCAAGTGAAAAATCATTTAGTGATAATCAATCCAACTTATGATGAACACTTCCAGATGGAATTCTCAAGGCATCTTCTAGCCGCATTGATTGATTATGAAGCCGAATACGGTAAACATTGTTGGAATTTTGACATTACGAACCCACTAAATGAAATCAAATCGGCAGTGTCTTATTTCGCCAATGCATCGAACTCTCCGACCTCATACATGCTGAAATCAAAGGGTGAACCAGGCATTGTCATCGAACATTTGGAACGATCTCGTCACCCCCGCTTTGCTCATAAAATACCTGTGCCAAATCGAATTGCACTCGATGTGATGAAAAAGAAACATAAGCCGGGGTATCAAAACAATCTCGTTGCTCTCATGCTTCTTGAAGATGTTAATTCTGCGAAATCACACGGTGGGCTGCCATTTGATGATGTTTCAGAAAATGATTATCATGGCTCGAAATGGACCGAAATCCAAGACTTTGTAAAACAAATGAAGGCGCCCTATGACCTTAGCAAAGGGGTTCTGTCGGGTAGCCAAACCCGAATGAAAGATCTTGTGGCAATGAAACTTGTTCGAAGACACATCCCTTCAACTGGCTCTTCCAAAATACGTTATGCTCTTACAAATGAGGGGTATCTCGTCGCAAGCCAGTTGTATAGTGAAATGAAAAAGGAGGGAATGTCTTGACCAAGGTTAACGGTAAAAAGTTTGACTGGGGTGAGGCCGAGAAACCTCGACTTGCGTGCCCACATTGCGGTCCAAATTATAGCCTCGTCGATGATGATCATACACTTCATCAACTTGGATTTGTAAAAGTTCTGTCAGAGAATCCTGATGATATTTATCTCCTTGCGAAGTTTGGATTATGCGGTAATTCCCATGCATGGTCCGATGAAATATCAGCGGATTCAATGGGGGTGCCTCTTGTTTTAGAAAGCCAATATATCCCCGATACTGGTCCGGTAAATCTTGACGGAGATGAAGATGTTGAACAATTAATGACTCCGGCTCAAATCGGAACAGACAAAAAATTCCAGTTCAAATCAAGTGTGAGCAATGCGCTCGGAGATTACTTATTCGAGCTTTCACCCCCATATGTTGTCGAGCCATATATCTCATCTCAGCAGCGAGAAAGGGAGCAGCAAGCAGTTGGTAGAGTCAACAGGCCTAATGAATGGTTCGAATGTCTATGGCCGTTCATAAAAGATTCCTTGGATATTAAACAAGGAGCAACAATTAAAGAAAATGTTCTCCTCATAATTTACATGCAAAAAACAGCTGAAATGAGGCACACAGAGCCGCTTTGGCTGTTTTGGAAACGGTTTGGAATGGAAAAAAGGGCGCTGATTCGAAGCCTAAGTTCATTTCCAAAGGAATTACCAGTACACTTTCAAGAACTCTTTGTAAAAACTCAGCGTGATTATGAACCGGAACGTTCGACCATCGAATCGCTTGTTAATACTCTTGTACTGAATAAGATCTGTCCACCAATGAACGGTTCCGAAATGCAAGCCTTCATCCAAAATGCTACTGATTTCCTTGGGAAAATGAAAGAAGCGCCTTACGGAGATTTAAATTGTTATGAGTTTCTGCTTTCGCAGCCCCTTCTTGCCGATTCTATGACAATTGGCGCTCATGCATT
>Ga0209603_1002002_pt1 | contig 19839 bp, 11 predicted proteins | sample COGITO_mtgs_1206_FD_184812 | JGI IMG/M metagenome (GOLD analysis project Ga0209603, IMG submission 184812) | Pelagic marine microbial communities from North Sea - COGITO_mtgs_120607 (SPAdes) (version 2) | ecosystem: Environmental > Aquatic > Marine > Epipelagic ... | reverse complement strand
TGTACTACGAGCACTTGAAGCACGATGGAACGCTCCCGATTATTGGCGTCAATACCTTCCAGAATCCGAATGCACAGGTGTTCGATGAATCGAGTGCCGATGATTTCGAAATGGAATTGGCACGTGCTACACCTGAAGAAAAAGAAGCGTGCTTAGAGCGAGTGACTGAGCGTCAAACCGTTGAGGGTGAAGTGACCCAAGCCGCACTCAAGCAATTGCAAGAAGTGGCAAGGCTTGGAGGAAACGTGTTTGAAGAATTGATGGAGACCGTCAAAGTCGCCTCACTCGGACAAATTACCGATGCGCTGTTCAACGTCGGTGGGCAATACCGACGTAACATGTGATAGGGAGAATGAAGGGGTATTAAGCCAATACTCCAAGTGGTTCAAGTCTAATTCCCAAAGTGGAATTCCTAAATTTTTCTAAGTCGAACCCGTTAACAGCGTTTTTGAACACATTAGGCCGATTGGAAATCGACAAAAAAATATCAAGATCTTTACCATTTATCAATCGAGACATATTGTAATTAGGAGTTTTAAGGATTTGGGTTTCCAATGCATCAAATTCGAACTGGCTAAACTCGTAAAGATTTAGCAAGTCCATCAAAAATACAGCTGGTGAGCGAGTTTCATTTTGGGAGAACATTCTGCGTATTTCGGGACGCAAATGATAGACTGAGTTGTTGCTTTCCCCATCAGGCTTAAATCTCCATTTTTTATCAAATGCGTGACTAATACATCGAAAAATCCCAAGCAATTTTGCACATTGGGTTATGTTTGAAAGAACTTCTAATTCGCCAGAATGATTCCAACTTTCGAAAGTTGGAGCATCAAATAAAACAAATGATTCGAGATTATTCTCATCCAATACCAAAACATTACTCGGTTCTGAATCTAGTTCTGAATGGAACCAATAATAATCAAAATCTACAATCCCGTAACAGGGATATTGTTCATCCTGCAATAACTTGCATGCATTCACTACCGTCTCCCTAGAATACATTGCCCGTGTATGAACCGTGTTAGTAAACATCCCGCTGTAAAAGTTAGCATCTGATGGCCCTTCGATTAGAATGATTTTTTCGTGGAAGCGGGTATTCCCGAGCATGTGCATTTTAATCCGATTCACGGTGTTTTCAATCCCAAAAGGAGATTTGCTCATTCTCTTCCCTCTTTATGTTCAATAGCAAAAGATCGATCTGTGAAAGGAACCACAATATCGGGCGAATGTGAGGCGAAGAAGACCTGTCTGTGAGTATACTGAATGATGTTTAGTACCAATTCTTTGATCTGCAACTGCCACGCCGGGTGTAATGAAAGTTCAGGTTCGTCGATGTAAATCGGTCCGGTCTTTTCAGTACTTGCTAGTAGAGAAATGAGATTGAATAAACTTCTTTCACCACTCGAGAGGACATCGAAATTTACGTTACTCTTATCGTCAGTTCGCTCAATGTGGTTCTTTGAAAAGTAAGTCGATTTTTTATTGATTTGATATTGTGTTAGTCTCTGCCATAGATCTATCAGTTCAGTGTTCTTTCGAATGTGAAGGAGCCGGTTTATTCCTTCACTAAACAGGAATTCAAGTCGATTACGGACATAGTCTACACGCAAGATTTCCTCGTCTGGGATGGAGGCATCAAAACTACTGAATCCGTAGTTTTGATCCAGATATCTCCCTCTTCCAACATAACTCTTCATGAGAATTCTAAACTCTTCACTTTCACTGGGAATGTCTTGCAAGAAAGTACATTTGAATAAATGGTCATCATCAGATATAATTTGGGTAACGAGAGACAAATATCGAAGAGTGGAGTCCATAGCCATTTCTCCTCGAACTGTAATTAGTAGCATAATCGCAGAATACAGGCCCAAATTATTGATTTTGTTTGATGGTATTGGAATTCTGCGATGGGTAACCTTAGGTTTTTGGTCTGGAAGCGCCATACCACCCAAAAACCCATAATCACCGAGTAGTTCTTTGCTAATGTTCTCGATAGCGTTAATCCGAGTAAAAATGTCACCCCCAGATGGCAATCCTCCATAAATCGCGTATTCCTTGCCATCCTCAAAGTAATAGTTCATTTCTGAACTTACTTTCTTGGGGTTGAGAAACCAGTACTCTGTAGCCCACTCACGCAAGTACATTTCCGAGTCATTAGGATTCGGTACCTTTCGACTCTTACGGTTCTCTTCCCAAGCGAAGGTCGTGATTGGAGACCATACCTTTTCTTCATCCGTTTCATCGATTTGATGAAGTGGCAAAGCAATCTGTCCAAGCACAATGACATCGAAGTTTTCTGCGATTACAAACGGAATACACGAGTTATATTGCTCATCTTCCACATATGCAAAAACGCCCTCTTCACCCATTTCAACGGGATCGGACATGCTCATTAGTGGCCCATCCGGTGACTCGTTAAGTTCCAAATTGTATGTTTTCTCCATTTTCTCTAAATCGCACTTTACCACAAAACCAGCGTTTCCTAAATTTGAGATCCTTCCGGATGTATGTAGCGCTTCAGGACCGAATTCATATTGACTCAAGTCGAGGGCTTCGAAGAAGAGTTTGAACCTGTAGTCAACACCTCCATAACAATGGATTCCTTTGATTTCCAAAGAGGTTGGTCTTTTGTATGTAATCGGCCACTCCCATTGATTCCAACGAGGGTTATCGTCCATTATTCTGTCAGCAGTAACCTGAGACTTACTTTGATTATGGAAATTTTCCATCAGAGCCCTCACAAACGAGTTGTGTTCGAAATTAACCGTCTTTAAGCGACCTTGCTCACCTGGCACAGAAACACTCGATGGCAGATTACCTTCAATCCATTCTAAGGCAGAGTCACGCCTCAAGTAGGTACTTTGCTGGTGGGCATACTGATTCACCAGACCGTCAACAAGTTTTACGGAATCATTCATCATTTGCAGGATGGTTGATTTACCAGCGCCGTTCGGGCCATAAAGAACGTTTACGAGACCCTTAGTATCTAGATCCATTGAGTCGAGAGGCATTTTGACCTCTAGATTCATGATTGGTAGGTCGAATTGCACGCTTTGAGAGATGCACAGCTTCTGAGCGGTGTCTTCTTCGAGAAAATTGATTTCATGGTTAACATGCCCCCAGATATTTTGCATATGAACAGCACTAATGATTGTTGGCATGCTGATTTACAGCAGTCGAGGGGGTATAAACCTTGAGAGATTCTTTCGGATTGAAAATTTCTACCAAATATAAGTATGCGGAGACCGTCAAAATCACCTCACTCGGACAAATTACCGATGCGCTGTTCAACGTTGGTGGCCAATACCGACGTAACATGTGATTGCTCACTCTTCTTCAGACCATAAGCGTCGCATGACCTTACCCGTCAGTTGACCTGCATCTACAGGGTCGAAGTCATGATCAACAATGAGGTGTTTGACCAATTCGTGTTGAGGAACGCTCTCGCCACATTCTGGACATTCCAACATTCGAGCTGGTCGAAATCCTGCAAACTCCCTACGGCCTTGGGCGGTTGAAAGACGACGACCAGTTCGCAGCAAGACGGAGACAAAAACCAAAACAAAGAGGACAAGAAAACAGCCAAAGCCCATGAATACGCCAGATGGAGGTGGATTTTGTGCCAATTGAATGTCTTGGTAGAGTTTGCCTTCTGAAGATGCTTCATGCGCAGAGATATCGATGGTATGGAGGAATGTTTCACCGCGCAGAGCAAGTAGAATATCCAGTTCGTCTTCTTCAGCGTCAGCATCAATGACGATGGTAAAGTCGCCATAGGCATCGGTTAAGACATTGGTTCCTCGATATTGGTAACAGTCGAATTGCGCTTGTTCACACTGAACGGAGACGTAGTCGAGTTGGACGGCTGAACCGTCTGCATAGGTTGCTCGGCCAGAGATTCGATAGGTCTCAGCACTGGCGAAAGGGAGCAGAATGACTGCGAGCAAGAGCACCAACAATACTCTTCGCATGGTAAGAAGAGGTGATGGGCACTTAAAGACCCTTGATTATCCTCACGGCGTGACACACGTGCTCTATGTATGTTGAAGGCAATAACACCGATTAGCTCAAATACCTTTGACCTTCAACTATGCAAATGGGGATTGTGTGAAACCTGTATTCTTTGTGGCTCTTGCACACACAGATACTGTTGCATATCTCAATTCAGACATTATCCCAAAAAGAACACGAGTCTCTAACCTTAACCTATTTCCAAATTCTCTCAAGGAAAATCTTCTCTTTAGCATGTCTTTTGATTCTAAAATACATTATGATTCTTGGGCATCTGATTTGGATTTAACCTTCAGTAGCAACGAATTGAACAAAGAGACCGCTCTTCCAAAACGAATGTTTGCAGATTGCGGTGCATTTCAATTTAGAGAATCGCCAAAGCCATTGTTCGGTGGTGTTGAGTTGGACTTCAATGTGGCCTGGGAGTACTACGAAAAGAATCATGTAAATGCCAAACATAGATGGGATGAGATTCTTCTCTGCTCTCCAGACCATATCATTACACCCGATATGAACGATGATGATGCAAACAATCGGTTTAATTTCATCAAAAAAAATGCTGCACCATTCTTAGAAAAATGCAAGTCTGATTCACGAATATTCGCTGTTGGCGTTATTCACGGGAGAAACATTGATGAGAGAAAGAAACAATATGAGATATTCAAATCGCTTGGATATGAATATGTTGCTTTAGGAGGAATGGTCCCCTATTCAACAAAACAAAACCAAGTTCTTGATATCGTGGCTGGAATCAAAGATATCGAAAATCCAATTATTGAATCTGATAGTATACTTGGTAGATGCCGTAAAGATGGGATCAAATTACATATTTTTGGTCTCAACAGTCCTGAATGGGTTCGTTGGTGGCATCGCCTACGGATCGATTCCTTCGATGGATCGAAATTGTCTACGGAAGGGGCCGCAAATGGCTGGTATTACATTCCTAACGATGGAAAAGGCGCTGGGAGAGAAATGCCTTCGAAACCAAAGAAGGTAGGGGAGATGTATCAACGTATAGCAGTAAAGAAAATGGAGATCAAATCTGACAATTGGCACAAAAAACCCAAACTTGGACACTCTCTTTGGGATATAAAGTATCGTGGGGAATTGAATATTTCACCATACCACGAGTTGTTAGTTTGTGGAAAAAACGTGATTGTAAATGGTGTACAAACGCAATGCTCATGCCCAGCGTGTCAATACTTGAAATCATCTAGATGTACCAGTGAGAGATGTTGGTTTAGGAAAAAGGATCCTGATAATCATCACGTTGCAGATCCACGAATGATGGGTTCAACCGAGCACAACATGGGAAGAGTAGCTCATAATGCCTTTGTCTTCGCTTGGTTGATTGAGCAAATAGAACGTCTCAACAAACTTGCAGATGAGAGTGAAATCACTGAACAGAATACTTGGCTATTGAATTGGAAAACAATCGAGGTGATTCCTTGACTAAACATATATTACTCCCATGTTCTAAATCAAAATCAGTAACTCATATCGAGCAACTTGCATGGACTTCGAAGTGTTCTATCGCGTCTTGGAAAAAAACATGGTTAAGACAAAAGGTACGTACACCTGCACTGGAATTGTATACTGGCAGAATTCTGCAAGACCAAATTAAGATATGTGAGCAATTCGATGATGTTAAGATTTACATTATTTCTGCGGGGGCTGGACTCGTCTGCCCAATTTCAAAGAAAATACCGAGTTATGAAGCCACGTTTCAAGATCCCAATAGAGCGAAGATCGGACATTGGCATGAATTGCCAGAAGGTGGCCTTGAACAAATTTCTTTGAAGCCGGAAGATTCCGTTGTTTGTTTCGCCCCACCAAGTTATCAACGCGCTTTGAAAACAGACCCAGTTTTCGGAAAGATATGTGAACAACTTATCGTTTTTTCAACTTCACCATTAGTTGATTTGGCAAAGGAATCAATTCGGATTCATCCACGTTCAAAAGAGGTATTGCGAGTATCTTCAAGAGATTTAAATACTGAACTGTTGAGATTATATTTATCTCAAGGTAAAAAGAGAATGGATTCGCTTTACAGGGACTGCTTAGTATTGCCTGTGACGAAAAAACGTCGGTCAGTCAACGATGATGAACTTCGAGAATTAATCTCTGAAGCACCACCTTCAATTCAATCGAGCATCACCAAAACCGTGCAATACATCCGCCACGAATGTAACGTTTCCTCAATTGATACTCGGGTTCGACGTATATTACTCAAAATACGAAATGACGAATTATAATTTTTCTTATCTGTTATCGGCCCACATAAATGCTTAATATGTGTTCTAGCATAATCTAGTCGTGCCCCACGACATTGCAATGCACCTCTCGGGTTGTCCGTGCGGTTTAGGGGATGAGATGATGACTCCTATCGATTATTTGGAAAAATGTGTTCTTACACGATTCAAAAATTCGAAAAAAGCGATGAGGTTTTCATCCATTCCTGTCCGGCAGATAATGATTAGAGAGAATGAATATTCGTCAAATCTCCTAGATGATTGGAATGAACATGGTTTATTTGAAGAACTTCCACTTCGTCGTGAACCTTTGCTTTGTCCGTATGCTTACCCCTCCGGAATCAACACTAGCGAAGAATTCCAAGGTCAAAGAATGCGAGCGGGTTTCTTCTTACTTAAACTTAAATCACCATATAGCAAGTATGAAGCTGAATCTGAATCTCGTCATCTCAGTCGTGTTTCAAACGCCATGGATGAAGGAATCGATCTTAAACCGTATTTGTATTATGCTCACTGGCATAAAGAACTTCTTTCTTGCCCGTGTCTCGATGAACCGAATTACTCTTCAGTCTGGGAAGATGATGATGAGGATTGGGGCGAAAAGGCTGCTTTTTATTTTCGAAGTGTCGATGGTGAACGAATCTTAGTAACCGGAAAAACTTTATTAGAAAATCGAAATAATCCACTGCGTTCATTTACTGAATCTGATGATCTTTCAATCAGCAATTCAACTCCATCTATATGGTTTAAAACAGCACGCGCGCGGATGAAACGTGTTGTTTATGAAAAGCAATATGACTTTTCATCAGAGATTAAGAGTAGAAGTTATGCATTCGGTCGTGAATTTTGCCTAGTGATTCCTGAAGATTTATGGAGGGATGTAGAACCACACATTCAAACTCAACGAGAAAGTGGGGAATTACGATGTTGGGGTGAAGATGATTACATTGAACCAGAGATCAATGGGACAGATTTCATTGTGATTTATGGCATATATAATTCGACGGCTTGCCGGATTTTTAATGACATTTGCCGATTTTACCGAAAGAAAACCTCTTTTTCTGTGCGAGGAAGTATTACTATTGACGCGTTTTCAAAATCAGGATCTTGGCTCGGTAACAGTGACAACTCAGTTGTTGAAATTTCTGCTGACATATCCGAAATAGACTTGTTGATCACAAAGCGGCGCGGTGAGTTATTACAGAAATTGTATATTTTTAGAACTCGAATTTTTTCTGAAAATTGTGTGCCAGAGGTAATTTGGGAGGGGGAACATGTGCAAGAATCCGACGCTAGAATTATTCGCGGAGGTTCTGAATTTATCATTAATGCCAAAGATACAATTGCAATCTCATTGAACCTCACTAACCTTCCTAAGGATTCATTTATTATTGACTTTCAGGAATTAGACACTACTTCTGCAATACAAAGAGAATTATCTCATTCGAGTCTCGAATTTAGGAGGGAATGAAATGATTAAAATCACACTTGCTGATGAACAAATAGGCCAAGTTGTTAACTCTCAAGGTTCAAATCAATACTTCTTTAACATTGGAAACGATTGTAATATATTTCCAATAAAAAATAATGGTTTTGATTTTTCAGAACTGGAATCTATATTGACTACTCTAGAAGTTGGCGACTCTGTTGAAATCTTTAACCAGTTAATACCTGAGTCGAGGTACATGCCTCCACAAACCTTTCAATTGAATTGTTCAAACCAGAATCTTGACATAAAATTAATCGATGGAAAATATGTAGTTGCAGCATGTGAGAGCGGCAAAACTGCAGTTTCAATAATAATAAATGATGAGGGTGTTCATGAAATCCCATTAGATATAGAATACCCCCGTATACCTGGCCTACCTCAGCATTGGTTCTATGATGAGGAGGTCAATGGCCTTCCAATTCGGTTATCTCTGTTAAACCCCAGCCATTTTCGTAATGAAAGAACTGACAGGCTTGCTTCTCCACCTCGGCATCTTTGGAGTATGGACTCATTCACCCCTTTTGTAAATGTAGCAGAAAATGGAGTCAAAATGGCAGAGATACCTGTTGTTTTTCGCAATCTTAGCCGACTTTTTACTGAACCAGAATGGGGCAGGGTCGATCGTTGGAATTTTGTATCTCATCGCCCTCACATATTTTTTACAGAGTCTAAGATTCAACTTTTACCAGAATTAAAAAACCCACAAATGGCTTGGTTTGATTCTAACGATGAATTAAGGAGCGACATGTCCTTACAACTGCCAAAAGAGGAGATTTTCTATTTAATGATTAAAGATGAGAATGATAAATGGTATCCAGTTAAACACTATCAAGAACCATGCTGCGTCTCTGTCGAGGTTAGAGAGTGGGACTTAGTTAAGATTCTTGAAGAACACATTGATATCTGTGAAATCCAATCTGAGTCATACATTTTTAAAAGATTGATCATTAATTCGAAGATTTTAGATCATATCCCTTACCAATACAGTCTTTCAGACTTCGAGATAACAGTTGAGAATCCCAGAGGATTCAGTGTCGAAAAAAATATTTCCAACTGCGAACTTTGGATTGATGTCTTCTGCAAAGCCACTGAAGGTTTTGAAACTACTATTGCTGTAAGTCTCCCGTCAAGTAATGATACGCTTGAGGTTCCAATATATTTTGACGAGGATTACGATTTTGAAAAAACTCTGTTTGATGAACTACAAATTGAAATTTTCGCTGAAAAAGATAACCTTTTTGCAGTTCATCTAACCAATATTCCCCTAGAACATCCTCTTGACGACTACATACGCGTCGAACTATTAAACGGGGAAAAGAGAATTTGTGAACTTAATCTACATAACTTTGGCTTGAAATCTTTCGAAACCCCCGTATCTTTTGAATCATCTAAGTTCCAAATCAAAACACTATGGCACCCCTTTGACAATAATTTCAAATTCGAAAAAGAGGTAACCCTGACTAAAGTCAATCGTAACTGGTTAAAGCCTCATATTCAGCACAAAAGTTTGAATTTTCATCCAACGCTACAGAAGCGAATAGAGGAGCGAATAAATTCAGATCGGCTCTCAGAATGTAGTTCTATTGTATCTCATCTTTGTGTTGTAGAATCCGATTTCCAAATTCCAGATGTTGAGAATAGTTCATTGGTGCCAGTTTTGTTTTACTTTACCCCCAAAAAAATCGGCATAGGCCGTTTCCACGACTTTCCAGAAGATGATTGGGGCCAAGCCGCTAGTTTGGGGTTCGATGAGGACCGTTTTCCGACAAGAGTAGATCAGAAAAATACTCGTAACTTTTCTGAAAGCATCAGGAACAAAGGATTCAATTTTAACACAAAAGGGATTTTTATTTTTGCATTCTGTAGCAGCGAAAGAGCAAGGTATTTCGGGCCAAACGACGACAATTGTGAGATTGGAAATATGTATGACTATTTCATAGAAGTTGAGGTGATATAGTGGAGATTAAAGTAAGTTCAAATTTGCGGTCCTTTCCAACCGATTTTTTTATCGAATCAGTGAAACTAAAGAGAGATACTAATCTTGAATCAAAGCAAGTATCTTATCTGGAAATCGGTCTAGGCGATACTGAAACCCGAGTTGTTGAACACTGGAACGGATCGCATCTTAGAACAAATTCTAAACCATCAAAGTGGTCAGAATTTCATACTGAGGAGTTGATACGTTGCATAATGCAAAAACTCCCAGATATTGAACTCAGAACCTCAATTATAAAACAACGAACCCATTTACTCCAAGCAATACTTCGTAACCAGTGGACACAATCTACGAATATAGAGCTGGATCAGGAGGAGTTGAATGATGGGCTTCGAGGTAGAATGTTATCAATGCCCGGGTTGGTTTCTATTGGTGGTGAAAAATGGAATCGAATTACAAAACCAGTTTATGGACGTTTAAACGGCAACACTGAATGGGCAATTATTCTTGATGCACGGACAACACAAGAGATTACTGACGGTATTGATGGTAAACATTTACGTTGTTATTCGAATGGGCTGCGATTGATCGCTCTCAATGAAATCTCGGAGGAGCATATTATATGTTTTAGTGAGTACATTTCCGAAGGACAAGGAAATTTTCTTCCAGAAAACCATATTTTGTTTTGGTTAAACCATGCACAATCATTTAATCATGTTTCAGGGGATACATTCGCCCGCTACAGTCCTTTCATATCCATAGAAGGTCATCGGGCCTTTAGCCACCCCTTACGAGGCCATTCTGGCTCGAGTCGACCCTTGGACAAAAACGGCTTGTGTATACTTACGGGTAATATAGCACAACCATTAAGTCTCTTGATTGGAGAAAGCGAAATTGAACTTGCTATGAAATTTAGTGAAGATCATGAAGGACAAGAGCGTCTTCACGCCGTTGGATTTATCAAAACAAGTGGTGCAGATGTTGAATATTTAAGCATCCATCCTGAACAATTGAACCTGGGATTCACTAAAGATAGCGGTGAGGAAGTTTCTCGAACCCACAAAAATGTTTTGAAAAATGATTTAACATACAATACTCTCAGAGATCTTACTAAATCATTTAGGATTTGTGCCAAAAAGCAATGCAACCCGAATCATACTTTTACAGATCTGAGCGGCATTGGGATTTCTGCTTATCACTCACGATGGTATCGTATCTCAAAGAACACACCTCTAGAAAACGCTATGAGAGAAGTGATATTAACTGTCAATGGTTGGAATTGACATGCGCCTCTCTAAGACTCAAAAAACTCTTAATCGAAGGCTATCAAATACGATTCGCAGATCTTATCCATTGATTGGCAACCGTGAGATGCAAGAATCGTATAATCAAATGACAGACCCCTCTTCATCAGTAAATGGTTTGACGAAGGAGCCCTGGATCGAAGCCCTTCCGAAATACGAGCCTTATGAAAACGGGTTTAAGGGATTGGCAGACTTATTGGCTGACGAAAAAAAAGGCTTCATTGATTTTCTTGAAAAAATGTCAATCGATGGAAAGGGAGATATTCATCCACCTTACACGCATCAAGCCAAATCTTTGCACGCTTGGGCGAAATCCGAGGATTTTGTCGTCAGCACAGGCACAGGCTCAGGAAAAACAGAATGTTTTCTCTATCCAATTCTTGGCCACCTCCATGAAATAGCCGATCGTCGTCTCAAACAAGTAGAAAGTGGAGAGGCTGAATTAACCTCTCTGCGAGGAATGAAAGCAATTGTTCTTTATCCAATGAATGCTCTTGTAGGCGATCAACTAAAACGGATGCGGACCCTTCTTGGAGACTGGGATTTAGCAAGTGATTTGTCAAACGGTTCATTACTTCAAGGAGGGAAACCTCGTTTTTTCCAATTCGGTTCTTATACAGGACGTACGAGGTTCTCAGGCCCTTATGCTTACAAAACAAAGCAAGGTCGTAAAAATCCTAAAGTTGGTAAATCGGGCTCAGCTCGGAAATATATTGGCAAATTCGTGGAGTTGGAAGAAGGCGACAAGACCGGGCCTCAGGCAGGTGAAAATTCGCTTTACCTCCAAATGATGAAAAAAGGCTTAGTTCCAGCAAAAGGTAAGGTGAAGGAGATAGAAATTGATGGAAAGAAGCACCAATATTGGAGCTTAAAGGAATACCTCAATGGGACTGGGAAAGATCACTTGATCACCCAACACGAAGATCGTGAATTACTCATGCGCCATGAAATGCACAATGTTGGATATAATTTTCTCTTAGCGGGAGGAAATGCACGTATTGATGATTCAAAAAACGGTGGAGGTACACCAGATGTAATGATTACCAATTACAGTATGTTGGAATATATGCTAAAGAGACCTCTGGAGCATATCATGTTCCATGAAACTCGCCAGTGGTTAGCAGCTGAACCAGAAAATAAATTAGTTTTGGTTCTTGACGAAGCGCATTTGTATCAAGGCGCTCTAGGTACTGAGATCGGTATGCTTCTCCGTAGATTAAGGATGACTCTTGGAATTGCTGATCAAGAAGACAAAGTTCAATTCATACTTACCTCTGCATCTCTTGGCAAAGAGAAAATCCAAAAACAAGAATTCGTTAAAGGATTAACTGGTCGAACAGTTGACTGGTTCGAACAAGATAAAACTGCCTTCATCGAGGGGGACAAGTGGAAAATACCTGAATCAAATGAGGATTTGACTAATTTTACGCCATCGGAATGGAAAGAGGCATTTGCTAAGACTAAAGTTGATTCAGACGACTTAGTTATATGGGAAGCTGCTAAACAAATCACTGGAACTCCAAACAAAGTTGATAAGACGCCAGAAACGAGAGGCCTTTGGTTTAAATTTTTGAGAAATCATCAAATATACAAAAAAATGTATCTTTTTTTGGGTGAAAAGACACGTTCACTATCTGAAATTTCGATTGAACTCTTTGGGGGCACTGAGCCTGAAGACTTGAAATGTTCAGAAATCATACTCAACTTATTTGCTGGATTGACAGGTGAAACAAATATTCCAAACCTCTCCAACCCACTTCTCGGTATTAGGGGACATCTGCTTTACAGGGGTCTTACTGAATTTTATTGGAATATTACTACTAATCGGATCCAGGGGACGGCTGATTCCTCAATTTTTAGTGAGAATCCTGAAGTAATCTATCCTATCTATTCATGCAGGAGATGCGGGGGCGGTTACGCGCAGGTTTTTGTCGAATCGAAATCTCCGGTCAAGGGTATGGCGACTATTGAACAATTGTTCTCAGGTGAAGAAGTTTCAAATCGTACATTTAATACACCTTATCCTAGTACTGCCCAGGTTGAAGTATATCTCTGCGACACTTTTGAGGGCGGGATTACAACCAAAGAATTAATTCACAAGACACTGCAGTTTAATAGAAAACCTGACATTTTTTTGCATAAAAATCAGATGAGATTTTGTTCCTTTTCATACTTTGAAAGTTTAAAAACTCCTGCTCAAGAAGAGATTTTGAGAACTTATAAACCCGGTTTTTTGCCTAAAACAGGTATTCATTCTAATCAGAATGTAGAACCGGTACCAACCTCATTCATAGATTCAGGGTGTGAGTTACGCTATACATTTAACAAATCTGAATGCATGCAATGTAAATCCGATCATTCACGCAGGCAAAATGACCAAATTACAAGTTTAATGACACGTGGAGATCAAGCATTTTCTTCACTTTCTCTAGGTCTTCACGAAGCACAGGACGCTGTTAAAGCCGGTGATGGTGTAGTTTTGACCCCAAATCGAGGTAGAAAGGTACTTATTTTCTCAGATGGAAGGCAAAGGGCTGCACGGATGGCAAAAACAATCCAAGACTTTGCAAATAATGATGAACTTCGGCTGAGTATTCTCCACCTTCTCAATGATGAATGGTACCAAAAGTTAACTGACACTTTTTACTTAAAATCATTAAGCCACTTATATGAATTTTATGTAATTCACATAACTGCAGCAATGCAAGACCCCTTTGAAGAATCAGCATCGTACTTTAGCCCACGTGAAATGTTTGCGAATAATCGAGAGGCTATTTTAGCTCGACACATATCTGGCCTCGGTTATATAAACCGGGAAGAAAAAATTGATATTCCCTCCCTTGGAACTAATGAAAACCTTCATCTGAACAATTTCATCTCAAAGTTTGATGATATGTCCGGTTCTGAAAACCATCTTGCTCGTGCAGATCAATTCATTGCGCCAATAAATACTAACGTATCCACCGACTTAGAACCATATCTTCCGTTTTTTAAGAAAAAAACAGCATGGAGTTTGCTTAAGTATATTCGGAGAAATATAATGTTCAAACATTTACTCCGCACTAGCGAAGGTGAATCAAGTTTGATTGAGTTGGGGATAATCCTTGAATGTGTTAAAGATTCTTTCACTGGAGGTGGTGATTCTTTACCAATGCTTGACAAAGCGAAATTGAAAGGAAAATATGTAGAGGCAAAAATAGGTAGGACTAATGATTCATACCTTGACCCTCTTATCGAAAGATGGAATACATTACGGGCAAATCAAGGAACGAGTGTAACAGATGACAGTTTACAAGAGTTTTTTCAGGAAAGTGATAAACAATTTTCTAAAAACAAACCATACTTAGTTCTTAAACGTAATAACACATTTAGTGTGTTGTGCTGGGTCATAAAGAATCTTCAAGAGGTATCGAAATATGATCAAATGGTTCAAAAATCTATCATATTACTTCGAACAGAGTTTAACAGTCTTCAAGAATACGCAAAACTCGCCCTCCAAATCCAAAGAGTTGAATTGGAGTGTAATGATATATTTGATGACGATGGGTTAATTAAATTACAGAACCTAATCTTCCAAAAGGTTACAGGTTATCTGGCCTCAGGGGCTGCGACTCCTCAGTCTTTCTTCACCCAGTTAATTGATTTTTTATCTTCCCGTGATTTCTCGTTAGAAGATTTAGGATTAGGCAGTATGACTTTTGAGGACGAGGTATATGAGGATATGATCGCCAAATTGATCAAGAGTCGTAAAATTAGTAAAGACATAACAGAACTCGATGACGGGAAATTGTTGAAAACCCTATTTGATGCTGTTTCTCGTTTCCCGGTTATGTCGCATCAAAATTTCAAACTCAATGTAACTGGCAAAGACAGTTCGAGGGGTCTTCAAGACGAATTCCAAAATTTTGATGTTTATGCTGCACGTGACCATCCTCGAGAATATAAGTTGAAGAAGGACTCAAAACTTTGGGGCGCAACAATAGATCAAATTGAAAGATATCTAAACGAAGTTATAGAGATTTCAAAACCTCCATTCGATCGGCTCAAACTCAATCCTAGCAGTCTTGATTCACTGATATCAGCAAACCCTTCATTAGGTAACTCGGCTGAAGGACGATATTTAACACAAGCTAGTCATGTACGCGTTGAAAATCAATGCCATATGGAAGAAGGGATTATGATGTGTAATCGATGTGGATCAACATTAATGCATTCGTTAGATCTTCTCCTCAAGAGATGTAATAAGTGCGGGGCAGACGATACTGAACACGATATTTTACCTTATGATGCAAACGATCCGCTAATTAAACTTCGAATAGAAGACCCATGGAGAAAACCTGCAAAAGAGGCTATGAAATCTCCTACCGAAAATATGGGTGTGACGCTTGTTCGAGCGGAGGAACATACTGCGCAAATTAATGACCCGACCAGCCTCGATGTCATGTATAGTCATGCTGAACGATTTGAAATGCTTTTCCAAGATTTACCGCTTGTAACGCCCAATGAACATAACCCATTCTCACCGCCTGAAGCACCCATTGATATCTTATCTTGCACGACAACAATGGAAGTAGGAATCGATATCGGTTCTTTGACTGCAGTTGCACTACGAACAGTTCCACGTGAACGGGCAAATTATCAGCAACGAGTTGGAAGAGCCGGGCGTGGGAAATCCGAAGTATGTGTGGCGCTCTCTTGGTATGATAATAAACCGTATGCGCAACATTTTTTCAACCATCCAAGTAAAATTATAGATCACCCAAATGATTCACCCATAATTTATCTTGAAAACCTTGTAATCATTCAGAGACATATCTGGGCAGCAATCATGCAACGCTTTTTCAAAAGGTTGACATTTGATCCGGTAGAACGTGTGTTCTACGGAATGGATACTGAACAACAAAAAGCAGGCTTAATGGACAGCATGGGTACCAAAGATGACTTTATGGAAAATGAGGCTTCATCAGAAAAATTGTACTGCCGAGAGGCTCTTCGAAAATGGATTGAAGGTGATGATGATGATATATCCATAATCACAAAGAACGGAACTGCTAACGATGTACGTAATTTCTCTTGGAATGATTCCTTGGTGGAATTATCTGCCCTTTTGCCCGAAGGTTTGTTCAAACTAGTCAAACTTATTCATGGAGAACATTCAGGGAAATCGGCTGACTGCAGTGAGCAGGTGATTGAAGACTGGGCGAGGGAATTACTTTTCAAATTTGATGAAATATCAATTGGGTATGCAGGAGTTGAAGTCGGTGTCTGAAGAACAAAAATTACTTGAATTTCTCTCTCGTGGACATTTCCTTCCCTCATTTAATCTTCCGATAGATGCTGTTCCTTTCATTGCAAGAACGTCAGTGGGGGGAAATGAACAGATAGTTGCTCGGATGAGCGATGGACTGGAAAAGGCTCTTCAAGGCTATGCGCCAGGAAAAGAATTGACGTATAAGAAGAAAGATTTCGTTGTAGGTGGTATTTACATTGAATATACTCCGAAACGGGATGTAAGTTCTTTGGATGCTCTTGCGGCTGCTAAAATTCGAACCGATGAGGCCATAAATCGAACAAAGTATTGGTTCGAAAATAAAGAAAATATTAATTATTTTCACATGTGCAAAATATGTAAGCACACTCTTCCATTCACTTCACAGCCTCCTGGTGAAGTTGAAAGTTTAAACAGCGCTTGTCCTGTATGCAGCACTTCTGTTGAAGAAAAACCTTGGCTGTCCCTTCCTACCATTCGACCTCCTGGTTTTGCACCCCTGATTCGGACAACAACGACCAAAGGGTTTTCTGAAGTGGACAATCCTACATACAGTCAAGATACTAAAACGTTCCATTCCCGAACTCGTTGGCCCTCATCGCTCATTACTAAATCTGAACCTGAAAGAATGGCGCTGGTAGAAGGTCGAGTTGAACTATTGTATCATAAAAAAATACAAATCTTAGATATTAATGCTGGAAGTGGCAGTATCGAGGAACCTGAATCAATGGGATTTGCATTTTGCAAAGATTGTGGGCATATGACTCATACTAAGAGCATTAAATCCAACCATCTTCGACCTTATGCAATAGTCCGTGATGACGGGGTGTTTGCTGGGACATTTGCTCATGAAGATCTTACAGAACAATTCACATCTCAAATGGATGGAAAGTGCTCTTCAACCAGCCGGTCGATCGGCGATCATTCAAGACTTTTACTTGGTCGATTATTTACCACGAATGTTTTGAGCCTACGCATTAAATGGGATTCTGATAGATGGATCTCATTGAGTGATGACAAGGGACGAAAAATCGGTCAACGCTCTGCAATGACGGTATGTCAAGCATTCTTACAAGCAATATGTGATGCTGAAACAAATTACGCCATCTCTTCAAACGATCTGGGGGGGGATATTCGACAAACTGAAGATCACGGGTTTGAGATATTTATCTATGAAAGGGTTGATGGGGGAGCAGGGTTATTGAAGGATGTTTATTCTCATATCAGCGACCAATGGAATGGGATTGGAAGTCGTGGCACTATTTTGGAAAAGTTAACGTCCATACTTGATGGAACACAGTGCCTGAGGAGCGAGATGTTTCCAGATAATGTAATTCGAACGGTTTCCAAACCATGCGACTCTATTTGCCATGGCTGCCTTCAAGACTTTTCGACTCAACACATATCTGCGGAACTTAATCGGGAATTGGGTTCTCAATTTTTTGAACTTGGACTAGGTAACTATGAGAATAATCACAACCATCATGAAGCTGCTAGACATCTCAACTATTTGGTAAAGGAAATTCTAGGGGATGGGGGGACTAAGCCTCAACCAATCATCGATGAAGGCAATACTAAATTTACAGTTCATCCGGAGTCACCAGAGATTCCTAGCGACAAAGTAGATGAATGGAATCAAGCATGGAAAGGAATTTTAGTAGGCGATTGTGAATTGTTGATTGATTGCGAGATTATTGAAAGTAAAGGTACATTTGCCACCGATGAAATTATTAGAAATCCTATTGAAACGAGGCACAAACTTAGTAAAATCCTTGCCCCTCATCTCAAGAAAAAGAAAAAGCGCAAACTCTGAGTGATTTGCATGCCGGTGTATTCTCCATCAATGCTAGCCAGAGGTTTCAATTGTGGCCCTTCCATGGGAGAATATAGATCTATCACTACCGAGCCAATTTATCTGGAATTGCAGCAAAGTTCGGATAAGGGAATATTTTATCATGCTCTGATTGAATTATGGTTGAAAGAAGTTAAAAAGAGTTCAGACTTTCCGATTATCATAAAATCCGAACTGAAACCATCGTTTAAAGAATTTTTTGACTCTGGACATCAGGTCCGCCAAAAATTGGCTGAAGTCAACATTACCACTTCTTCTCAATTCACAACCGTCTTCGATAAATTTTACGACAGATGCTTGATTGAGCATTATTTTCATGAAGTTGCAGAATCAAAAGGAATTAACGATCTTCTTATTGAAGAGGAATGGCCTAAAAGTGGAACACACTATTTATCTAAAGATCAAAAACTAAGCCTAAAAGGGCGCCCAGATTGTGTTATTGTTACTGCTGAGGACTTTTTTGTAATTGATTGGAAAACAAATATTGATGAAACGATGTTAAATTATTACGGCATACAAATGAAATTGTATCAATCACTAGTTAATTCTACAATAAGACGTCCTCTCCATGGACGCATCATTAGTATTCTTCAATCAGAGGACGAAGATATGGATTGGCCATTTCTCAAAGATTCTGAAACTTTGACAACGGTTACAATGCCAGAAATAATTGAATCCTCTCTTTCTACGGAAAAAAAATCAGGGGAATGGTGCCAAAACTGCAAATATAATTTCAAACTTGCAGATGTTTGTCTTGAAAGAGTAAATGACGCACAAATCATTGAACATACAAAACGATTATTGGATAAATCATTTAATCCTGGGTCATTCATAGACGTAGACTTTGAAAGAGACTCTCTAATTAAAGTTGGAAAAAGTATGTGGAAATATGGCACTGATGATAATCAAGTATTTTTTAAATTTAAAATAGATTCTTTACCAGGTGGAGGGAATATTAGATGTAAGGGTAAAATTACTCATCACAATAACTCTGACCGAATATTCCATGTGCATAAATCTATAATATATTAGACAGGTTTTTTGGTGATGATGAGTATCCTTGATTATTCTTGTTTGGATTGTTTACTGCTCTTGGCAAGGAAGAACACAACCGGCAACAAGGTCAGCCAAAACAGTGGAATCAGGAACGTGCTCATTGAGCCTGATCCACCGCCAGTTTGCGCATTCGCATCTTGCTCTTGAGCCTCAAGCATCTCTGGCGTTTGCCAGTCCCACCACGCCATTGTCGCGATGATATCCAGCCCAGTCTGCAACCCTTGCTCGACGTTGGCTTGTCCTCCCGCCATTGTGTTGATGGTGGTGACCGTATCGGTTTGAGCGTGCTTAGGCGTCTGCTCACAGGCATCCCCTTCCTCGTAGATGTACTGATGCTGACCGCGCAACCAGGTAGCAGTATGGTTGTTCATAATGAAATTATAATGGTCGGAATTTCCTTTGATATCGTCAATCACTCGAACCCATTCTTCAGGATGGGAAAGATTGGCATTGATCTCTTTGAGATGCGCTTGGAACCATTCTGCATAGACCTGCATCTCTTGGGTGACCTCAAGGCCTCTGTCCTCATAATACGACCAATCGTCAACCGGTGAGGTGAACATATACAGCGTCCAAAACTCTTCATCACAACCAGCTAACTGGCTTGCGAGTGGTGTGGGAACTGGCCAATTGAGTGCAAACATATCCAAATTGATGTAGGTCACATTGA
>Ga0209603_1002000_pt1 | contig 19856 bp, 5 predicted proteins | sample COGITO_mtgs_1206_FD_184812 | JGI IMG/M metagenome (GOLD analysis project Ga0209603, IMG submission 184812) | Pelagic marine microbial communities from North Sea - COGITO_mtgs_120607 (SPAdes) (version 2) | ecosystem: Environmental > Aquatic > Marine > Epipelagic ... | reverse complement strand
CACCGCTTTCTATAATAGATACACTGTTTATTTTTCCTAGTGCATCAATTGTTGTTTGTAATACTGCACCACTTCCGTTACCTGTTACAGTAACTACTGGTGCATTTCTATATCCTCTACCAGGATTAGTAATTAATACGTTTGTAATTTTGCCATCTACAATTACTGGTGTAAGAATAGCTTGCGCTGCTTTAGCAACTCCTACAAATGCTAGATCATCTAAAGTGTCAATTTTTACATCATATAAATTAGAAACTGCTGTTGGCTGAGGGTCATTTTTATTTAAAGAAGTAATAATCTTATCATCAACAATTAAATTTTCTGACAGTACTAAATTTGTACGTTCAATAAATTGTTTTAGAGCTTCGTATCTATTTTTAAACCAACTCTGTCTTGGTTTGTTTAATGCTCCATATTTTTCTTTAGGACTTAAATACGGATCTGGAACAATTCTATCTTGTTCATCATACCCACTTAAACTATCAAACCATTTACGTACAATATCATTATTAGGTTGACTTGTTTCTAAACCTTCACTAATAATCTGATACTGGTTATGTATATTCTGTGTTTGATTAGGTATTGTCCAATACTGCGTACTCAATGCAACTTCAGTACCTTTAATATATTTTTCAGCATTATATAATACAAACTGTGATGGACTTATTAGACCAGCAAAGGTATATCCTTTCGCAATAGGATCTTGTATATAATCTGCAATATCAAAAATACTAATATTTCTAAATTCTACATCTGGAGTAGTCTTTTTATTTTTTACCCAGAAATAATAATTTGTTTTAAATATTTTTGCAACACCGTCATATATTCTACGTGTGCTATAAGTAGCATCACCGTATAAACTTGTACCACTAAATCCTTTTGCAAATCCGTTTTCAGTATCAGCTTGAGCGTCCCATTCGCTTGGAATTACAGATGATTCTACCCATTCATATACATCAACTTGATTTCCTTGGAAAATTTTACTCCAATTCTGTGTACTAAAAATAACATCACCTTGATATGGATTAAAGAATTTTGCATTTGTTAAATCCCACCATACTTCGCCAACGTGTTTTTCGCCCCAACTGTTAGTAGGATCAACTACTTGTCCTGTTGAAGATAAATCATAAAGTGCAGGATCATAATAAGTTTTGTATGTCAAATCTTGTTCAGCAATACCTGCAACTTTTCCTTGAATTGGATCAATATAATCAATATACGTTAACAGCTCGTTGTCTTTAGTATTATACAAGAACATTTTTTTAATTTTATTTAGATCAACTGTCGGTTTGTTAGTTCTATGTATTTGCCAAATATTTTTATCTCTACTATTTTTAAAATTAATTACATTACCAACTCTTGCACCGTCAACTTTATTAGGTAGTCCAACATAGAAGTGATTATTTCTAGCAAGTATGTTATCACTAAAATAATTAATACTTGGATCTACTAATTGTGTGCTAGGTATTTGAATAGTTTGTGCAAAGATTAGATCTTGCTTAACTTTTTCATAAACATACACTACTCCAGCATTATCATTAACTGTATTAAATGCAGTAAACCCTTGGTCTAAAATAGTTTCACCTGAGTCGAAAATAGTTCTAGTTGTCATATCAGCATCTTTTGCAGAAACAAATAACTGATCTCCATCAAAGTCTAAACGCCATCCAAATTTTTCGCCTTGTTCGTTATTTGGACTCTTTAATGTTTGTGCAATTTCAAATACACCATTAACTTGTTTGTAGATATAAATTATGCCTTGATCAGATTTATAATCATCATTATACGGAGCACTTATTGCTATTAGTGTACCGTCATTTGATATAGCTAGTGCATGTCCAAACCCCGATGTTGTATCAGGAGCATCAATTTCTTGAGACCTTTCAAAGTGTCCGTTATTAGCTCTGTATATAACAACTTTATTTGTACTGTCGTTATACATTGCATTAGTAATTAAAACTTCTCCAGAATTTGCTACATCAAACTCACTGCCAAATTCAATTAATCCTTCTTGATCTAATACTGTGCTTCCATCCGAACTATCATTTAGTACACTTAATCCAGTATCATTTGGTATAAATCCTACATAGTCAACTAAGTCATCTGTTGATGTCCAGTCATTATTATCAAATGCGCCGGGTGATATATTAGTTTTAGCAACATAAAGTACGCCACTTCCAGCATCGACATATACAATATCATTTGTAAAATAATTTGTACTTTCATCGAAAGTACCTTTAAACAATTTATTCTTTGCATAATCCCAATCAAAAGATAAATTGTTTTCTGTACCTTTTTTAATAAAATAAATTTTTCCTGGTAAAGCTGTAGTTCCGTCGCCAGGTGCACCGATTATACCTCTATACAAATCGTTATTTTTTGTAATTTTTATTTTTGATCCTAGTTTAAAGTTATTAGTCTTTTCAGGTACAGTATAAGAATTAACTAAGTCGTATCGACCGAAACTTGTTTTGCTATAGATAGCATAAAGCCCTTCGTTAGTAAGTCCACTTGCAGTACCAGTTGCATCTGTTGGAATCTTATAAGTTTGTTCCCATTCGTTATTAATTGCACTTGGTGCATTTGCCGGACGAGGAATACCATTAATATTAGCTTGTTGATAAAACCAATACTCTACATCAGTTATAAAATCAATTCCTGACGGAATACTAATTGTTGAAGTATCCTGGAATACTAACATTTTTCCTATGTTATCCGCTGGTAATCCTAAACTTACAAATTGTACTTGTCCAATTATTCTATCTGCTTGATAAGTTGGATTCGGATCACCTGGTATTAATTTAAATTCAATTTCAGCATTTTGACCAAACTGGTCACCTTGCGACCAAGTACCTGTAACACTTTTTACAAAAATAGTTGCATTTAAACCGTCACGTTGATAATATGTTACAACTCCTGTTGCACCCGTTGTATTGTCTTCTACAGTCTGTCCAATTTTTGGTTCGAAAGGATTACCTGATGCATCAAACTTTGTAAAGTTTAAATTTATATAACCGTCCCAAACATCATAAATTGTTTGTAATTTATTAGTAATACTAGTAGAAAGATTTAATATGCTTATATCTTTAATAACACCAGTTCCGTATTGCGGAAGTTGGTTAACATAAAAATTAATCGTATCGCCTTGAGCAACTATATCAGTTACAGGCTTTGGTGCTCTAACTACATACAAGTCAGATAATACAGGATTGTTGTTACCAAACGCACCTGGTAATCCTTGACTACTCAATACTCTTATATAACTGTTAAATGTATTTTGACTATCCAATACTGTACTATCATAATCTAAAATATTATAATAATATCTGTTTGATGATTGGCTCGGTCTAATTACATCAGCAAATATAAGTCCTCTACCTTGGTCTTTATTTGTAGTTGCCGATGTTGGAGTATAGGACGGAGCATTAATATATAAGAATCCTCCTAGTTCAGTAGCTGTGCTTACACTATCAACCGGTCCTTGCTTTTCATATTGACCGATAAAATCTCCGTCATTTCTAAACAAACTATCTGAAGAATTAAATGAACCGTTTACATCTTTTAAGTATATAACTAATTCAGCACCTTCATTATATACATAATCAACAGTACCTGATCCAGTTTCTGTTTGCAATATGTCGCCAATCTCAGCAAGATTAGTTGACGAATTAAGATATAAAATTACATCAATTTTCTTTTGTACAGTATGTCCGGCATCTAAGAAAGCTTCTGTAATACTAGGAAAGCTACCAGCAAATGGTGCTTGCTGTGCTAGTGCAGCTAAACTTTGATTAGAATACGTTATAGAATTCCAGGCTAATTTAATACTGTCATTTATACCAATACCTCTATATATTTCTAAAGGAGCTCTAACAAGTATATGATCAGTTGGCACATTTTGGAATGCATATTGGTTAGTTACTGTATCAATTGCATAGTTACCCGTTAGCAACATTGGAATATCTACAGTATTTAGATCTTCAACATTAAGTTGATCAATTACATCTGTTACAGAATCAAAACTATTGTAAACTACATTTGTTACTTGAGGTTGTATATCTACTACTGAACGCCAAAGTTGTTGATTAGAAGAAACTATCGATCCTTTCGGATAGGGGTCAGTTGCAACAAAAGAACCTTGATATTTTGTTTTTACATTTGATGCATTAGGGGATCCTACTATAATAAAGTTTCCATCTGGTGAAATATCAAGTCCTGCTCCAAAACGTTCTAAATCGTTACCATATTTAACTGGCTCTATTACTTGTGACTGAACAAAGTTTATACTATCAGATGCTCTATTATAGATATAAATTTTACCATCGCCTTCATCAGGTGCACCTACAACTAGTGTAGTATTACGGTCATCAACTGCCATTGAAGTAGCATATGATAAATCTACATCTGATGAATCTTTTTGTATTCTAAGTTGTTCAGTAAAGTTATTTGTATTTTTAATTACTGCCCAGTTTCCATCAAAGTTATCAACCCAATGATAGTCGCCTTCATTTAAATTTTTCTGTAATACAACATTAGCGTCTGTAATCGAAGCACTTCTTACTGAAAGGAACTTAGTAATATTTCCATTGCATTGTGCAATTTCCTGTACAGCTGCAGAAGTTTGTAATGTAATTACATTCTTATCTACTTTAGATACTATATAGAATTTATCTAAATTTGTATTGCCAACGTTAGTCATTCCAATAACATCGTTTATAGAAATGTCGTTAACATTTGTTGTTAATGTAATATCAAATTCAGTACTTCCTGCTTCTATACTTTCAACAACATAATCAGTGTCAACATGTTTGTATACATTCCAATCAAGATTATCATTACCTACCCAAACATACTGTCCTCGTTTAATATCGGATATTCTATAGTCAGCAAGATTGCTATATTTTGTTGCAATTCCTCTAACATCTGCTTGGTTAACATATCCTGCATCTTTAATATAGCTGTTGTTTACATTTAGTGCAGGGAACGGTTGGTGATTATAGTTTTTTGTTTTTTGGTATACTTCATATGGTAAAATTCTGTAAACTAAATCGGTTTCGTTGCCAGTAGTACTGTTAACTAATTCAATTGGTTGAGGGCTAAGTCTAAATTTACTTTCATCTAATAGTAATTCAAATTCTTCAAACCCTTCTGCAGCTCCATACTGGCCATCTTTAATTGCCCATTCTTCATAAAATTCTAAACTATCTTTGTCAGCACTACTTAACACGTCAAACAATTTAGTTAGTGAATTTTTAGTACCTTTATCTTGTAACATACCTTGATAAAATTTATACTGACTAACATCATCATTAATAATGTTTTCTAAATACTGTCGTTTCTGGTAACCAATTAAATGCTGTGCTACTTTTTGTTGTTCTGTATCAAAGTTGTCACTGTCTAAATCATAGAAATCGCTAAACTGATTTACTTTATAGTCAAAGTTAGCATATAAACCTGCTTCGGGCTTATCATCTAATCGATGCCAGTCTTGTGCATTAAAATTTTCTGTTCCTGAAAGTTTCTTTATTGCACTGTAATAGAATTCTTTGTATTTTACAATATCACCGATTGCATAATCTGTCCACTGTTCCCAGTTTGTTACAGTTGCATCGTCATATACAAATCCAGGTATATTTAAACTACCGTCCCAATCTTGTGTTATATAACCAAGTACTTTTATTCTTTCTTGTCTATAGCCTGGTTGAGTATCGTATATAATATCTCCAAATACTGTTTTATTATCTATTAATAACACATGTTCTTTTTGTATTAAAGGAAGTTTAATTGCAAAGATTCCTTCAGCAGTATTTCTTGTTGTTAGAACAAATTCATTAGGTGAACGACCTATATTAGAAAATTCTTCTACTAACGGTGTTCCGTCTGACTGTAATAATGTATAACCATACCTACTGTCAAACACACTGTCAACCATATTATTTTGGCTTACAAATTTAAGTTGTTTAGCCGCAGGACTTAGTGTAATTACACTGCCTTCGCCCCATTTTTGTGTGGTCCAGAATAAAAATTCATTTACACTATGTCGCCAATCAGTTAATATTTTTTCTTCGCCTTCGTAATAATCAAATACAAAGCCTTGGTCTTTTAGATACTCACCGTAGCCTAACAAAAAGTCAACTACATCTTGTATTTTTTTAAATAACTTTCCGTAATCAGCAGTTAACACAATATTTTTATTGAATTGTTTTCGAACAAATGCATTACGTCCGCCTATGAGAGGCAAAGCTGCAAGTTTAACAAACTTAGTGTTATCAAATGAACCTGTACTTGTGTGTGCGTCTTTTACTCTATAATAAGATCCTTGATATTCAACATTTGATCCAACTATATAATTTTTATTTGTGTCCCATACCAAGAACGATTCACTTATTCCGCCTATATTAATGCTTGGATCTTTTTGTGTGCTAACTGTTTGATAATATGTAAATGACGATACTTGATTATCGTAACCTTTTACAACATAACCGTCACTGCGTCTTTCTATAATTACGCCGCTATAAGAAACAATTTTAGTAGGTGAACTTGTGTTTAAAAATATTTTATAGTTTTCGGAAGGAATAAACACATTACCTTGATTTGTTGGAGTTCTACTATCTAAAATTAGTTTAAACTTTTCTTTATCTGTAAATCCTGAAAGTTTATATCCTAATTGATTATCAAGTGTTCTAAGATCTCCTTTATACTTCGTATATGAATTAAGAACACTTGTACTCATATAGTTTGTAATATAATTTATTATACCACTTGTATATACTTGTGTAGTATCTTCAGCTGTATTAGGAAATACTATGTCTTTAAGCTGGAAACGTTTTTGTGTTGGTTTGTAAACAATTTCATTTGCAATATTTTTTATTTGATTTATTCTGTCAAAGCCTGTAGCAAACAACTGTGATGGTTTATTAATTGCAAATGCCTTTATTATACTAAAAGGATATTGTGAACTTGAACGCCACGCACTTTCAACAGGTGAGCCATCGCCAAATACAAAACTATCATTAATAAATGTTGGATCAAAGAATTTAACATACCCTGAATCTAACGGAGATAAAAGATTTCCGTTGCTGTCAGCTGGTATATGACCAGTAAGTCCAGGACGTTTATAGTTGTTTAAAACTTTAAATTTTTTGTTAGGTTCTCTTACTACGCCATCTTCTAGATCTTGCCAAAGTAGTGTGTTTTCTTTTGTATAAGGTGCTGGACCATATTGGGTTTCCCACCAAGTTGGCATAACACTGTATCCTAACATTTCCCACGGATGTGTATGTGGACGATCAGTATCAAATGCTTGCTTATAAACCTGTCTCCAAAAACCTGGAAGTAGTGTATCTTGTTTATTTTGACTACCTGAATAGTTAAATGTAAATCTGTTAGTTCTTTCAAAGAAATTATGTAATGTATAATCTTGATCGATAAACTTTGTCCAGGAGACAAAATCGCTTAGGATAGTTGTATCAATGAAACTTTTAGTAACTCCGGTGCTTCGATGATCTCCTCCAATTAATGAATGTATATCAAATAATGTAGAATCATATGATACTTTAATATTATTGTAGATTCTTTTTTCTAATTCTAAAAGTAAGTCATCTCTATAATCATTAAATGCAATAATTTTACTACCGTCATGTCCTTGTATAACCTGTTGAGATTGTAAATATGTATTATCGTTATATTTTACAGGTTCGTATGCAGGATACAATCCTAGTTTTGTTGGTGTCGGTGGAATATATGATCCGTTAGTTGTTTCATATTCATAGATATCAACTATATCATTCTGTTGCTTTGTAGCTGTAACTAATGCATAACCTTCTGAATTAAATGTATAATCTTTATTATATACTAATTGCACACCGTTAATATAAATTTGTACTGCTTTTCTTGATGCTTCGGTTAAGGTAAATGCACTTGATAAAGGAAAATATAAATCATCTACATCGTCAATAATTCTAGTTGTCTTTTTTGTTGCACCAATTGGGACCATATCACTAAAGAAAAACGGTTGCGTTTTAGTTTTATCTTTGTTAATGTCTTGTAAAATTTTATCTACATGATCTTTAATTGCTCCCTGAAAACCTAAATCTTCAGCTTTCTGTAGAAATAATCTTTTAAATACTGAATATTCTTTACTTGCATATTCTATACTTTTTACAATATTACTATTATTATCAGTTGTATGATACAAAGGTAAATTTAACGGTACACTGTGTTGTAAAAATCTGCGACCTAATCCAGTAACATTTCCGACATCTCTTAAATTGCTTACTCCGGGATAGATTCCAGTAAATTCGTCACTTTGTTCTACAATAGTAGAAACATGGTCATTTACTGCTCCTAAAGTAAACTCTGTTAAATTTTCATTTTTTGGATTACGCTCTAATGCTACAGGAATCTCATAGTATCCGTTATCGTTTTTTGTAGCAGATGATCTAGTTTTAATTAAAATAATATCATCTAAAACTAAACTATTATTAAAGGTTATTTGTGCATTGTTTTGTACATTTGTAGTAATAGTATAATCAGTATCTTTAAATTGTAAAACATTGTTACGATATACTCTTACCCATAAATCTGTTAAGTCGGCACTATTGTCATAAACATCAATTTCAAAATTGTTTACTGTATTATCATATACTATTTGCTTTATAACTACCTGTTCGCTATTCTGATCAACTTTTTTCCAACCAGTTAGTGTTTTAAAAGTTGTTAAATCAGAGTATTTTCTAAGAAATCCGATATCAGTTGCTTTTGAAAATGCATTATTATTAGTAGTATAAGTTATTGTATCTTGAACTAAATTAAAATCAAAAACAATATCACCGACATTAGAAATTTTTCTATATGTAATTGGTATTCCTATTTCACTGTCAGCTGTTCCTGTGCCTTGCTTATAACTAAAGATTTTATTACCAGTAAATGTTGTAGATTCGTATACCGATGTATCAGAATAACTATTACCAGTTTCGTCGAATATATCAAATAATGGTGCTTGATTAGCTGAAGTTTTATCTTGAGCTCGCTTCCAACTATTATTAGTATAATATAAAAGTTTACCTTTATAAATTGTTCCTGAGCTAACTAGAACAACTTCGTTTTCAATTGGAGTACTATCAGTTGCTTCAGTTAAATGAATCTGTCTATTTGTAGTATCTCCGGAAGCAAAATTAATAAACTTTACATCAAATATTTTTCCAGTTACTAACGGGTCAGTGTCAGCAGTAAACATTATACGCATACCATCTACTATGTCAACACCGTCTATATTATATCCCTGACTACCTTCGATAGTACTAAACACATCAACAGTAAAATCATCTACTAAGTCAACATCTTTCTTTGTCTTAGTTCCAAACTGATAAAGTTTTAAATTTGGTTCGAATTCAATAATTGGACGTTTAGCTCTTGCTAATTGGTTAATATCAATTGGTTGGTCATTTGCTTGTGCTGCAGATTCAATTACACTTTTATGAAACCATCTATTGTATCTACTCCATAAATTACCATCACTACTTGATCTATTAATAACAAAATAGTCTTTATCTTCAGGATATCCAATAGCTTTACTATAAGGCAATCTATCAAATCCCTGTGCATCAAATTCAACATCAATATCTTCTGTAAATGCTGTAGGAACATTTAAGTCTGATTCTGCAATAAGTTTAATCTTATCACCTACACCTTCTACATAGAATGCTTCGTTAGCATATTTGGCAGGTTCAACTTCGCCAGTAAACTCTATCTTCATTCCGTTTGATAATGATATGCCGTTACTACTTTTGTAAAATCTTTTGCCAATAACTTCGCTGGCAACATCAATAAATGTTGCTTCAGCAATGTCTTTAATAATTATTGTCCCTGCAGCATTTAGATCATTAGCTGACATATAATATAATGTGTCAGGAGTATCTGCGCCAAGTTGTAGTGTACTAATACCCTTTTCAAGTCCTTGCACACTAACACCTTCAAGAACTAAAATACTACTACTATCTAAATCAAAACCTTCATCAAGTGTCTTTTTTGTTTTAATTGTAAATGGTAAGTTTGGAGTATCAATATCAAATTTGTATGTTACTCCTCTGTATAAAGTTATTGTAGGATTTTGTGTTAATCCGTCCGGTGAAAATACATATGCGTTGTTATCAATATTATCAGCACTGCGTATAGTATACGTGCTTTCAACATCTATAGTTGTTCCAGCAATACCAATTGTCTGTGGACCTAACGGTAACCAGTAGTATTCTCTAAAGTTTGTAAACTTATCCCAATCAATATGTGGGTTCCAAGCATAGTATTCTTGAGAGTTTACTGTGCTATGGTTTTTATTAGCTAGATTAAAATTACCTAGTTGGTTTATATAGTCATTATAATCTTTATAAAATGTAACATTACCAATATTATCTTTTACAACACTTGCAGGTTCTAATTGATAATTAGCTCTAGCCGCTGAAACATCACCTACATAACTATCAGAAGCTGTAAATGCTTTTGCTGTTTCTCTACCTATGTAACCGTTTAATTTTTCAACAACGCCAGGTTGTATTAATTGATCAAGTGTACTATTTAAAAACTTTTTGTTAGCTGTAGTTCTAAAAAATCTAGGTAAAAAGGATTCGCTTTTGCGTTTATTATCATCCCCATTTGGCAATGGTTGTTCTGTTTGATTATTGTCGTATGCCATTAGTAGCTACTGCCTCCGCTTGAACTTGAACTTGTGCCAGATGACACTACATTAGATAATCCTGCACTTTGTATTCCTGCACGAACTGTTGTTGCATCAGTTACTATTGATCCTTCTGAACGTAATCGTGTAGCTGTTACACTATCGATTATAGTTACATCAGAAACTGTTGCTCCACTTATAAAGATCTCATCACTTTCACATTTTATTTCATATAGACTTCCGAATGTCTGTGAAACTTGACTCGGAACAATTACAAAAGTAACCAAATACGGTGTAAGTTGTTGCATTACATAAGTGCTTAATTCACTGAAGTAAAATGCTTCTCCAAACTCCCAATTCTCTAATGCAAAAAATTCATTTATTGCTGCAATAACTCTAGTCTTTACATCGTTATCATTAATAACTTGTTCTGGATTTTTTACAATTTTAAATGTAGCTTGCAAATCTGTCTCAGCCTTTTCTCCAAACAGTACTTTGTACTTAACTGGATGATATATTATTTCATCACTAATTGACTTAATAGTATTCAATTTTTGACCGTAATTTAAATATAGTTGATCTGAGCTCGGTGTTAATGGTTTTACTGATGTAGTTCCTTCTAAATACAAACGATAATCATTGTCGTAAGATTTTGTAAGCATGTAGGTATCAATAATATTACTTACACTAGGATCAATACGTGTGCTTTCGTCAGCAGCATGCACATAATGGAATTTAAGTTTATCTCTGCCAAGTTTAGCTTTATAATCTTGAGACACAACTGTATTTCCTGTAGTTTTACTTAAAACTTTAAATACATCTTCTTTTATAAAATAGAATATCTGTCCATCATCGTAACTTGATGTACTACCTAATGCACCAACTTCGGTTTCAACTTTTATACTACCTGTTCCATCTGTAAAGGTATATAATCCTTCTGGAGTAGGTTTGTTAGTAGAAATATAATAGTATTCTTCAACACCATCTAGTGTTGTAGTTTTTTTCAAGAATACATATTTTGTCTTAGGGTTTATTGTTTCATCTACAATTCTATCAAACAAGTCTGGATCGTCAACAACGCCGTCGTCATCTTCATCAAAGAAACTTACTTGTATTTTACTACTATCAACGTATCCTTCAGCATCTCTATATTCTTCAACAATTTCCCAATCATAATCTTGAGTAAAAGGTAAAGGACTGTCTGGTTTATTATTAATATTAAGTACTGAAATTTTATCTTTAATAATTTTTCCAGTTCTATTATTATAAATTTTATCTGAGCTATCAAAATAAAATCTTATTTCTTCTGCACTCTCAAACACGTATCTACTAGCACGATATGTAATAGTATATGTTTCGCCGTTAGTTTCAAATAATAGTAACCAACTAGCATCAAGTTGTTGATTTGTTGCATCACCAGTTTTACCAATACTAAACGGACTGTTTACATTTAAGTTGTTTGTGGTAATTAATCTCCACTCTCCAAGATTTGTATCAAATCTTAGTCCAAAAGTATTGTATGCAAATGTTTGGTCAATTATTTGTGCTTGTACTGATTGTTGTAACTCAGTTGCAAGTCTAGGTATAATTTGTATTATTTTAGAACCTTGAGGAATATTATCATTTAACATTACTGGTCCGGTTCCGTCTGCATTATTTGTAGTTCCGTCGCCTGCTACACTAATAATTTTAGTCCACTTATATGATGCAGATCCTAAGTGATCTGCAGGACCATTCATTAATTTGTTATCGTTTTCTAGCATATAATGCTTACCTGCTGGCGGTTCAAACTTAATTAATGTGCCCGGCTTTAATAATTTTAATGTACTTGCTGTAAATGTTCCTAATTGTAGTTTTACATTACTAACATTTGTAAAGTATCCTGTGTTTTGGTTAGTAGCTGTAGTTTGACTATTCCATATAACTCCAAGATCTCCTACTAATGTTTTTGGAAAACTATTATAATAATAATTTTTTACTTTTTTATCTGATAAAATAGGCTCAATAATATTTGCTATTGCTCCTTCAATATCAGTTTTTGTAATAAAACTAAATGTTTGTTTAGGAGATATAAATTCTTTAGTTACTATCCCATCAACTCCAAACAAATTTGTTTTAGAATATTTTCCTGTTGCATCAACAAGATCTAAGTACCTACTAATTCCACTTGATGTTCTATTAACACTTTTAACTTTTATAATTTCTTGACTTATACTAAGAGGAGCTATTTGATAGTCTTCTGCTGTAATCATTCTGTTTTGAGTATAATAAGTTGCAGGAGCATTTCGTTTTATACTTGCATTTGATTCACTTACACTAGCATTGTCGACTGTATACTTTAACGAGAACACCATAGTAATTTGTTCAGATTTTCCTGTTCTACTAATATATGGAACCTTAATACTTACACCCTTCATATCACTTGGGTCAATTACAATTCTTCTATTTTTACTTGTTCGATAATAAACTTTAAAATTACCTTGTGGCAAACTACCAAAAGTACCATCTGAAAATATCATGCTTATTCTATCATTTGCTCTAGTAAGAACACTATAGATATTTCTAATACTTTTACTTAAACTATTATAAATTATATTATTGCCTTCAACTGCTGCAACCTTTGTCCATAATTCTTGTTCTAATCCAAAATTGTCAGTTTTATAAAGCCATACATCAGTATCATTTACATTTGTTGCATCAATTGCAACTACTTGATTAGTACTTGGAGTAGAAATATTAAAAGTACCATTGTCCATTGTACCTTGTCTAAAATGACAAAAATAACCTGTGTTAGAACTAGCAGGTCCTTTGCCGTCATCCTTATATATAAACGCAAAGTTGTTTCCTGGGAAAGGAGCTTCTTCTTTAACTTCGCCATTATTAATATCTGTACTTACAATTTCAAATCTACTAGTAGATCCACTGATTGTTTTGTTAAATCCGTAAACTGGTAAGTCTTCGTTTGCACTATTAAGTCTATACTGTTCTGTAGGTATTCCGGCAACAGTAGCTTTTTGTACCGGGCGACCAACATTACTGTTTACTGGTAGTGCTGAATTTAATATTTTTGTAAACTGTTCATTCCAATCCGGGTTACTTGGGTCATTCCATACTACTGTTTGATTAGATAAATTTAAATTGTTTGAATCTCTTACATCTTCTGACGTTTGTACACTTTCAATTTTAAGTAGACCATTTGCTGATTGGTTTCGTTTTGGGTTATAAGAAAGTAAACGAGCTAAACGTAGTACCGACTCTCTACGTTCTGCAAGTTCTAAAAAGTTTTCTCTAGCATTAAGGTCTGTACGGAATGCAATATTTTGACCTAGGAAAGCAATAAGGTCAATAAGTGCAAGGTACTCTGAACTTTCAATGTAATCGTTAAAATCTTCTGGATAATTTTGACGTATATAGTTAATCATTGTTCGACGTAAATTGTCGAAATCGTATGATTTAAAATCTGCATTTCTGTAGCTTTGGTAGATTCTCTTCCAATCTTCTGCTACTAATAATCTATTTTGTCTGTCGGTTGTTGACATAATATTTCTTTCCTTTAATTATACAGTATTTATTGAAAATGATAAACTACGTATATAATTATCTAGCTAACAATCCGTTATTTTGGTCAAATGTTAGCTTCATATTTTCAGAAATATTATAAGGTAAAAATGACAGAGTTGCGTCAATTTGTATACCGCTTTCGTACTGGTCTATTGACACTGATACAACACTTACACGTGGATCGTAATTGATAATTGTAGTTACATTTTCTGCAATAACTTCCTTTAATCTTTCAGTTAATGGTTCATATAGAATATCCCAAATTATTGTTCCAAAATTAGGATTACTAAGCAGTTCACCTTGACGTATATGAAAATGATTGATTATATCTTGTTTAATTATTTGTATATCGTAGAGCTGATAGCCTATACTATCTGGATTTACTGTAGAAAACCCGCGGTATGTTTTTTCACCTACACCATAGTCGGGTCTTTTGTTAGACTTTACAGTAATTTCTTTGTATAACTTCTTTTCTAATGTGCTCATAACGTATTTACCTTAAATTATCGTGGGCCTGCACGATCAAATTCTGCTTCAAATTCTGCTGTTTCTTGATCACTGCCTGCATCATTAGTAAGTGTAGCAGTCCCAGGTATTTCTCTAGGATCACTTACAACTGCGCCGGCGCCGCCAAATGCATCAAGTCCGGGATCGGCATTTGCATTTTCAAGATTGCTTGTGTTAATATTTTCTCCGGGTCCACCAAATGCATCAAGATCGCTTGTTAGTGTAGCATCTTCACTTGCCGCTGTATTTTCTGTGGTTGCTTGTCTTGTTTCTTGTTCTTTAGTTGCTTCTGACTTTTCTTCTGGTGGACATTTTGCAAAAGTATCTTCATTTGATTTATCTTTTGCTTTGTTGTCACTAGATTCATTTGCTGTTCCTTCGGCTATTGCAGCAGGGTCAGAATTAGTTTTTGCAGGGGTATGTTCTGCAGGATTTTTATTCTCTGCTCCTGTCCAAGAACCTGCTGCCGGCACTCTAGTTGGAACTGCGGCTGAACCTGCTGTAGCTGCAACTGCACTGCCACTATTCATATCAATTCTAGTAGCTGTTTCTTTATGAGCTGCTGAACTAATGTTACTAGATCCAACGCATGTTAATTTTCCGTCAGCGCCTACTTTAACTTCCCAGTTTGCACCAGTTTCAGTCATCATTTGATTTCCTGCTTTTAAGTTTATATTGTTTCCTGCTTCTATATTAATATCTCTGTCTGCTTTAAAATTAAAATCGTTTTTTGTGTGCATACTAATACTATCTTCTGCATAAATGTCAATTTTACCGTTAGCTGTCATTTCAATCCAACTTTTGCCACTACCGTGTGCAATATAAATTAAATCTTCACTATTATGTAAAAGTATTTGATGTCCAGTTCTAGTACGTATTCTAAATAATTCGTTCGCAGGTATACTAGGATCTCCGCCCTTGTCTAATGTAGTATATTCACTAGGCACTGCTTTTTCGCCGCCAGCCGGTCCTTTTCTATATAAACTAGTATCTCCGTCGTCCATTACAAGTGTTGTACCTGTTAGTCTTGAACTAGGAATATCTATTTCAGCGCCAGTTTCACCTGTTTTTGTTGTAGGGTGCCCAGGGCGCCTGTCTAGTGGTCCCGGAGTACTCCATCCAAACACCATACTAGGTGCTTCACGTCTTGCACTACTTGTAGTTGTACCTCTAATTTGGTCTAGTTGTATGCCGGCATTTGTTAGTTGCGTTAGTGCATCAGTATTAACTGGTTTTAAGAATTTTGTAGGATCATTTTCTACAGCTTCTTCTGTGCGTTTGTTATATTCACCAACTGGTTTTTGTATTGTTTGATCTTGAGTATTGTATTTTGTACTAGCATTTCCCGGAACCATAAAATTCATATAACGATCTTGAATACATCCTATCCAAAACCCTCTGCTTTTATTTCCTTCTGCAAAAATTACTAATACCTTTGTTCCTACGTCAGGCGGAATAGCCCACATTCCGTAACTTTTTTGTGTAGATGCAAAATTATCATTTGGACTAGATCCTGCAAAAGGTGTTACTCCATAAAACGGACTAAGATAATCTACAATTACACGCTCGCCACCAACATTAGGTGTTGAGCCTTCTGTATTAGATTTAAGAATCTCAACTTCTAATCTTCCCATATACTCGCCGTCTAAGTGGTTTTTTATAATTGCCTCAAACGGACCCGGGCCGTCTATTTTGCTAATTTTTGGACTAGCACCAGATGTACGTGTTTCTTGATTTTGTGGAGCCATATTACGTTGATCCTCCTAATCCGGCTAAAGAAGAAGCGGCGGATTTGCCTTGCTGTATACCTTTAGATGCCGCATCTTTAATAGGTGCTGGAATGCTTCCAGATCGCACTGCAGAAATTGCACTTGCAAGTTTCTGATCTAATTCTCCTAGTGCTTGTGGTGATATACTATCAACTAGATTTCCTAAGCCTGCTTGACCGCCGGTTATTGCTTTTGCTATTTTTATAGGATCGCCATTAATTGTATTTGCAAATGTTTCAGCAAGTTGTGCAGTTGGATTATCTAGATTTAGCAATCCACCTGTTGCTGTTGCTACGTTATTTGTTTCTGTTGGCTGTTGTTTTCTACGAATGGTTTGTAGTGTCTGTGTGAATTGGCCATTACTAAAAGAATTAGTACACATTATGACTTGATATAGTCCACTGAACATTCCAACAGGCTGTGTTCCGTTACCTGGAAATTCCATATAATTTTGTCCGTAATCTATAGGAGTTCTAAAATTTAATTCTATATCAACTTCTCCGCTTTCATAATTCATGGTGCCATCTTTAGTAATGTTTAAAATTCCTGGAACTTGAAGTGCATTATAATTTCCCATACCACTATCACAAATGTAATAAGGGTCTCCCATAATTTGTAAATCTACTGTTATTAAATCTACAGGACTGTTTACTAATGCTTCGTTAAAATCTCTTGCAATTTGGCTTTCTGGATGTATTACAGGGCCGCCTCCGTCTACACTGTTAGGTTTAACTACTTTATCTACAGCCTTAGTAACCCCTTCTGTGTTACTATTAGGTTTACCTTTACCAGACACTGCTCTAGCATTACCACCTGTTGCCTCATCTGTAACTGCTGTTTTCGAATCTCTTCCTAATTGTCCTGCATCTCCTGCAAGACTTGTAAAAAAGGCACTGTTAAAATTTATATCAAAGTTTAGAATGTCTTTGTTTTTACCTGTATAGATATAGTTATATTCTTTTACTGCTTGATATTTCAATTCATTTATTCCTGGACTTGCATCTGTAGGACTTTGAAACTTGCTGCGGTGTGCTAGATATGGAACAACTCTATATACATAGATCCTAGCAGGTCTTCCCGTAGATCCTACTGTTTCTGCACTTTCGTCTGCATTAAAAACTTGTGTTTGTACCCTGAACCAAGGAACCATTCCGTTTTTATCAGCTTTTTTATCAGCTATTCCTCTACCATAATCACTTAGTATAATTATTTCTTCAATAATATCTTGAATTTTTTTACCTGCTGAAAATGTTGCAGTCCTTATATCACCAGTACGTGTTACTTTACATCTATCAATTTTACCTTTGGTAGTTTCGCTTTCAGCATTTGTTGCACCTGACATAGGTTGTGTTCCAGCATCAAGATTACTTTTAGTAATCTTAGCCTTACCGATGTCATTCATAAATTCTAACTTTTCAGCGTATTCTCTAATATTTTCTCCAAGACTACTACGCTTGACTGACACGCCTGCATTATTTTCAAGTTCTTGTTCATAATTGTCAGGAACTTTTCCGTTAGAATCTCCTGTTTGAGAAATATAGTATTCTCTTATTTCTTCTTCAGTAAACTTACGTGTAGTTGCACTATCGTCTCCTTGTTCAGGTTGTCCCTGCATAAACAATTCTGATTCTTGTGCTGATGCTGTAGTGTTAGGAAATACAATTACATACTGATCGCCTTTGCCGGTCTGTTTTGCTTCTTCTTTTAGAATTTGCCTATCATTTAATATTTTTGTAAAACTTTTTGCACCGGTTTGTAACATCTCAGCAACTGTTGCTCCACTAAATTGTGTTTCTGTATGAGATGTTTGCGCTTCGTCAGTGAGTGCAGTTTCTTGGTAAGGAATAGCTTGGACCGAGTATTGGCTTCCTCCTTCAGTAACTTCAAATTCTATGTTTATAAATTTTAAAGGAAACATTCTACGTAAATTACTAGCATGAATAAAATTACCTGCATCGTCATATCCTTTAAATTCAACTGTAAGTAAATAGGGTGCTTCTATATAATTAGATAGTGGGCCACGAGCACGTTTTGCTGCAACCTGTAAACTTTGTAAAAACAATCCCATGCTATATGGTTCAGTAACATTAAACTTAAGACTAGTTGCATTTGTTGATCTAGTGTTTGCATTACCTGCAACAATAGTTTCTATTTCAACATCGTCTATAAAATATTCTGTTTTACCATTAGTATCATATGCTGTTGAACTACCCGGAGTTGGTCCTCCACCGCTACGAAGTATAACTACATTTGGATCTCTCCTTCTATATGTAAAATCAGGAAAATTTAATTCATCATCACTTAAACACCCTAGTGTAAAAATATAATTATAACTAGCAAACTGTTCTAGTGGGTTAGACATTTTGCCTGGGCCGCCAAAAATATTACCAAATCCAGAACCAAATGCAGAACCTAAAAACCCGCCAATGCCTCCAGATATTTGATCTACCAGCTGGCCGCCAATACCATTTGCAATGTTACCTACAATACTTTGTCCAACAGCAGGACCTGTAATACCATTAAGACTGTTTGCAATATCAACAGTTGCTCCTTTTAAGTCTTGTACTGAGCCTGCTACACTATCAACTACACCGTCAACAGATATATTTGCGCTTGTAGACAACGTGCTTTGTAAATTTTGTGTGCTGTCTGCTAGTTCTTGGCCTTTGGCCTTTAATCTGGCTTTTATATTTTGGATATCCATTTTACAATCCTAGTATTCTAGTTAATGCATCACCTTTAGGAATATAAATTTCTGTTCCTGCAATTAAATCAAAAATAGGATCTTTTAAAATTTCCATATTACGCTGTGAAAACACCCACCAAAGGTTTTTGTCACCATATAAATCAAATGCTAATAGGTCTGGCCTATGTGTATACTGAACTTGTACTGTATATAATACATCATCTGATTCAGCAGGTATAGGTCGAATCTTTAGCGTATCGAGATATTGGTTATTTGGTATTATTGTGTTAAACCAAGGAGATGTTCCGTCATAATTTGCCATTAGATAAACCCTGGTCCGTTGCCTTTGGCATATGCACCTGATTTAAATTTATCTAAACTAAACTGTTGCACTGCTCGTCTGCTGTATGTTGGTTGTAATTGAATTGATATTAAGCTACGTGTTGGAACCCAAGTGTTTATAGCACCTGGAACATGAATATAGTCTACATCCATTGGTAGGTCAACTGTAAATTGTGTTGCTACACACGGAACATTTTTTAAAACAAAATCGCCGTATCCATTTAGTTGCACTATTGGAGGTGGCGAACCTTGTTGACTTGTATTTCCGTAAGCCATTTTAGTAATTGATCTTAAATAATGCACAGCAGCTACCCAATAC
>Ga0209603_1001999_pt1 | contig 19858 bp, 24 predicted proteins | sample COGITO_mtgs_1206_FD_184812 | JGI IMG/M metagenome (GOLD analysis project Ga0209603, IMG submission 184812) | Pelagic marine microbial communities from North Sea - COGITO_mtgs_120607 (SPAdes) (version 2) | ecosystem: Environmental > Aquatic > Marine > Epipelagic ... | reverse complement strand
GTGTGCCATCTTCGTCACATCCACTGTCAATCTTTAGGAACGTGTCAATACCTTTTTCATCCAAGACGTTAACCATGCCACGTGTGACTGTGTCTTGGTAGAGGATTGCTCCCCAGATGTTTTTGTCGTTGAAGTCAGGACTGTTGACCATTCTAAGACGCATAGCATGAACTTTCTCCATCTTGTCTGCTTCTGTATATGCTTGTCCGTAGCGTTCTAGTACGCCACCTGTTGAACCACCACTGTGATCCATTGCTGCAATAAATCTACTCATTCATACCTTCCACTCCGTTTCTTCTTCCAATGCATATTGTACTCCTTGATAATAATCTCTATTCTCATCGTCCATATGTGCAAAGTACAAACCTGCTGAAGCCATTAGTTCATGAATCTTTGAGTCCGGTTGAAGATGCGCTCTCGGATGACTTTCCATAAGTTTTTGGATATCATCCATAATAGCGTTTAGTTTATCTTGTATCTTACTCATATGACTCACCTGTTTCACGGAAAAAGTTTTCACTCCAAAACGCTTTGTCATCAATCCAGATATCGTAGTTTTCTTTTTCCCCTACACTTAGTTCGTGAAACTTAGCACCCCATTTGATTAATTGGTTGTTGGTTAAATTATAATAATCAACACCACTAACACAGCCACGTGCTGTCATATACTTAATAGTGTGTCCTGCATCGTACAGTGCATTTACTTTTGCAATGCGCTCAGGCATTGGAATATGATTAGCGTAGTCCTTCTTTCCGCCACTATCAGGAATAATTACTTCCTTGCAAATAGTGCCATCAATGTCAATTACATATTTCATTTGCCTGCCTTTGCATCTTTTTCTGCTTTAGTAAGTTTGTTGTTCCATTGGCTGTTACTGATACCGAGTTCACTAGGCATTGCTTTAGTTTTGCCTGTAGTAACTTCTCCGCCTTTGGCAAGAAACTCTGCCTTCATTCGTTCTAGTTCGTCATCTTTAGGTTTTGCATCATGATTCATTGCCATTTATTAATGTACTCCACTTTTTTAGTTTTTCTTCTTTAGCACCACTACGAGCATAGATGTGCTTCCAATCTAAAATACCATGCTCGGTCATTAGATTGATCATACAATAAACATCGCCAACTTCTTCTAATAGTTTTTCATGTTGTTCATCTGTTATTTCTTCTTTATACTTAAACTTACGTACAATCTTTGAACAGCGTTGTGTTAATTCTCCGCACTCTTCAGCAGTGATAATCATTAGTTGCTGTAGTGTGTTAATGGGACTATTTTTCATTATTTTTTCCTATTCTCCTGGCCCATGCCTGTGATAATAAGAAATACATAAAGAATAGGCCAAGCCCAATTTGTTAAATATCCTGTGATATGTAGTATCATAAGTGCAATACCTGCTGCACCTGTTGTGCCTATTCCGCTGCTTTGCGGTACTGGTAATTTCATAAGAAAACTCCTAACAATTTATATACTATTATAGCGCATAAACTGTTAGGAGTCAAGTATTATTTTACAAATTGAGCAAGTTCAGGTGCTTTCCAGCCTTCTGGCTTTAGTACCTTGCCGTCTTCTCTTTTGCGTACTTTGCCTGTGACTGAATCGATCTTTGCAAAGTTAGTTTTCATAACTTCGTTCCACGCAGCTTCGCTATCCCATCCTGCTGCTCGAATAGCACCCATAGTAACAACAAGAATGTCTACTAGTGCATCAAGCTGTTCTACACGATCTTGTGCTATTACAGCATCTAACAGTTCATCGTATTCTTCGTCAATAAGACTGAGGTACATTTTGTAGTTTGCTTCACTAGGCGATTGGTCACACGCTGTTGCAAACGTGTCTATGTCTTTAAATGGGTTTGTCATTTATACCTCTTTTAATAAGTTCATTTTTTATTTCGTCTTCAGCATTCATTAACTTATAACGCATATTTACATCTTGTGTAATATGATATACTGCATCTAACTTTTTCAGTTTAGCAATTAAACTATTTGTTGATAAATTCGCCAGGATCGATTGTTGCTGGTCCATCATCGAACTCTCTACCAATACGAATATCGTCTGGTTTAGCTTCAGCGTATCCTAAAATACTTTCAGCTTCTACCATACGTACTACTGTATCGTCTTCTAGTGTTATACCACGTGTCCATCTTCCATGAGTCACAAGTACCCAATGTCCAACTTTGTATTGGTCTTTATTACGAGGGCCTTTGTCGTATACTTTACCCCAGCGTGGATATACACCTCGTGCTTCACCGTCATCACTGCGTAAAATTAATCCACTTTTTGTTTTTTGCTCACCAAAGTCCATATCAGTAACTAGAACTCGATCACCAATAGCAGTTACTTTATCTGCATTAACTTTTGTAATACTCATTTATCACCTTTTTTTACAAAATCACCATTTTCATCTTCGAACCATTCATCGTCTATGTCGTCAAACTCTGCAAGTTCAGCTGGTGTAGGCTCTGCAATTAGTTCATCTACCTTCTTTTGAGCTCTTGACTTTCCTGTTGATCCAGGTTTAGTAGATTTTGCTGCTTTAGCTTCAACGGCTGTTACTTCAGTTTCTTTAGGAGTGCGTTTTTCATCAGGAGCTGGTGAAGTAGTATTGTCATAATATTCTTTTACAATATCTTCACGTTTTCTAACAATTTCACCACCTGGCCCTAATTCGTCGCCACGTGCATTTACACGAGCATTACCTACTGCTGGTGTAAGTTCATGTCTTGCTCTAAGCATATCCATGTCAATTTTCTTACCTTTAGCTGTTCTATGAACAGGTTGTTTATTTTTTAAAGCCATAATTGTCTCCTTACATTATTACTTATCTTAAGAACTCTCTCCAGTCCAGGTCATACTGGATTGAATCAATCTTGTGTACACCTATTAAGTATAACACATAACTTGCTACAGAGCTACCTCTACCTACGCCCCATACAATGTTATTCTCACGCATAAAGTCCACAAGATAAATCATATAGCGTAGTAAGTCTTTCATACCACGATCTCTAAAAGCATCTAATTCTTGCCATATACGATCTTGTACATGTTGTGGGCAAGGTGTTTCTGCTTTGCCTAGTACATATTTATATACATTAATGTCTTTGTATTCATCAGGCATAAACCATTCACTTTGACATACACCGTCAAAAGTCTTTTGATCTACATCTAATGGGATATACTTTTGTAGTTTATCAAAGCCTTGCTCTTCCATAGCAGTATTGAATTTATCAACATCGTCACTTTCGTCACAAAGAACTACATGAACTTTATCAGCATTACCTGTATAAATCATGTCAATTAAATCTTTGTTTGTAAATCGTGGTATTCCTAGAGAGTCTGTTTTCATAAGCATACAGTAAGTTTAACTTACATTTATTAATTTGTCAAGAGGAGAATTACTAGAATCTTGAGATTGTTGTGCTTTTAATTGCTGCTTTGCAATTTTACTATGCAGTTCTACTTTATAGATATCTATAAAGGTTACTAACTGATCTTGTATCATAGGATTGTGTCCAGACATTGCCCACTTTTGAGACAATTCTGCAATCTTTAATTCAATTTCAGATATAGTAAGTTCAGATAAATCTTGTTGAAATGGACTAAACACTAAATTCGCCTATAATACGTCCAAATGTTCTTAGACCGCCATCATTACTTTCAAATTGCACCATAATAAATTTATTATTATCATCACCGTTTAATTCAAAATTATCCCATAATGCATTACCGTCATTCCATAATACATTACCTGCACCTACATCCCATGATAGTACAGGTTTTGCACCTGCGGCAGCAGCTAGAGTAGAATCCATTCTTACTATCACTTGCATTACAGAATGTTTAGGTGATGAACTTGAACCTAAAAAATTTCTTATTTGTAAGGTACAATCTGCTGAAAATGTTAATTCATAATATGCAGCTTCTTCAAAGTCTAACGTCTTCGTAGAAGTTGTATTACTAATAGCACCAACATTAGCTTCGTTAGATATTTGAACAAAGTTTGCATTAACAATATTATTACCTGCATGATTATTTGCAGCAGTTGTTTTTGCTGTATCGTCTTGTAGCGTAGCAATATAGCCAGCTGCACCAGTTAAGCTATCTTTAATTGCTGAAAAATTATTTCTAAAACCTTGACTATCATTATCCTGTCCTGCAACTGGAAATGCTATATCAACGCTTCCTGGCGTTATATTAGTTGTATCACTCACTTCATTACTCCTTACACATATTTATATGTTTTATACATTAGATGCATTTGTTGTGAACACTATGTATTGTTCGTTATCGTTATCAAGTGAACTGTTTAACAGATAACGATCTACATCTAACTCTATTTTTTTAAAATCAAAATTGCTATTTTTTATAGCAGCTTTTATATTTTCTGCTTCTCCAATTTTACAGTAGCATAATGGTACACATAATACAAATCCAGGGTAAGCAATAGTTCCAGGTTGTTGACTACGCATCCATAGTGGTAAAAAGTTATTATCAGTGTCGCCTATTTCACGTAATCTTTTTCGCATATTAACAGTATTAGAAATAAATCTTTCTCTGCGATTTGTATCACTTATAAGAACTAAATCACTATCAGATTTAATTGTATTACCTTCAGGTCTAAATCTATAAGGTGCGCTATCATTATTGATTGTTGCTACACTTACATCTCCACTGCGACCTTCGATTACAAGGTTACCGTTACTATCAAACCTATCAATTATACTTGTTCCGTCACGCTGTACAACTTCTATACCACCGTTTGATTGTTCAACTTGTCTTACACCGCTACTATCTATTGTAACTTGAATAACAGGATCGCCTTCGCCAACACCACTTGCGTCATCAAGTGGACTGTACTCTACACTATCAGCAGTTATTCCACGTTGTACCCAATTAGTGAAACTTAAATTTGTATCTTTATTTAAATTGTTATCTGGATCTATTACTGTAACATACACTACTTCATACACTGGTTCGGTCGTTCCAGGATTATATGCAATTGCTGTATTAACATCGCCAAAATAATATGTTTTTCTTTTGTGATTTCTACCTGCTGCTGCAACATATCTTTCAGTATTCTTTTTTTCTATACCTGCATATAACAACATTTTAAGATCACGTTGTGCTCCAAAGTTTGGATCGTTAGGTCTATATAATTTAGTAGTATTAAAAATATCACCGTCATTGATAAAACTTTTAAACAATGAACGTTGATCTATTTTTAATAATGGCTTTAAATATAAATCAGAATATAATTTATCATTAGGATCATTAACAACTAAGGTAAATTCTTTTGTAACTGCACTATAACCTAATTTGTCTTTTGCTTCTATAGTAAACACATATTTTCTATCAAACGTTGTTGCTCCTAGATCAAATGTACAGTTATTGCTATCAAATATAACAAGACCGGTTTCTGTATCATTTGCAAATTGTCTTACGTTGCCAATAATTTCTCCTCTAGGATCTAATCTTAATCCTGGTGGTAACGTACCTGACTTTACAGTGTAGTAAATCCAGTTACTAGGTAAGGTAGTATTTGCTTCGATTTTAAAGGTACTAATATTGTTAGCACCGATTGTTCCTAAGTTAGCAGGTGATTTCCATGTAATAACACTTTCAATTTCGCCTAATATTTTAATAGTAAATGTTTTATCTTTGTATGCTTCTTCTGGAGTGCCTTGTCTAACTGCACGTAATGTAAATTTATATTCCTTTGTAATAGCTGGTTGATAAGGTACCCTACCAGCAACTTCTCCATCAACACTATCAAGAGATAATCCCGGAGGAAGTATACTACTTGAACCGTCTGGATTAGTTGGTTGTAGGATATATCCTATATTACCTGCTACGTGTAGTGGATCTAGTGTTTCAAAGAATAAAGTAATATAATTATTAGCTCGTCTTATACCTAAGTCTGCAGGAGTAAGCCATATTGGTGTACGCACATATGTATTGTCAGCAGTAAATATGCCAGTGCCGACTTGCATAATAGTATTGTCTGCTCTAAGATAATCATCGCCTACTAAGTATATAATAAATTGACGCTTTTCAACAGTTTCACCATCAGACACACTTACAATAAATTCATAATATCTGTTTAATTTACGAGGTACTTTTGTTTTAATACTAAAATCATAAAACTCTGTATCATAATAAAAACTACTATACCCATTATGACTCAGCACACTAAAATCAAACGGATTTACACTGTAATATGATGTATCGTAGCCGCCATCCCCTGCATCTTTATCTAATGCAAGTAACGGTTCAACAACTCCTACAAGTTGACCTTCTGGTAATAGTCTAACTCCAGGCGGTAAAACTCCATCCCCATCTTCTATCCAAAAGGTTAGTTTTTCTCCTGTAGGAATATCAGGATCAATAACTTGTAAATGGAAATCAACAGGTTGACTATCTAGTATAAAATACTGATTTGCTAAACCTATTTGTAAATTGCCTACAGGTGTTACCCATACTGGAGCATCAGCACCTTCAATAGTAATAGTATATGACCTATCTTCAAAATCGTCTGTACCTGATGCACGTAAGCAGAACGTAAAGTCTGTTGTTCTTGCTACTTCATATGCTGTACCAACTATAGATGATCCATTTATTCTTAGTCCTGGAGGCATCTGTCCACTAATCTGTACAATTTGATCAGTGTTTGTTGGCAATGCAATATCAAGAATTGTTCCTTCTTGGTATGTTCCCAAATTTGTGCCTGTTTCTAAAGTCCAGTACATATAAATTCCTATCCTACAATTGGGCCAAAGTCTAACGTTCTTCCATCAGGCGATTCAATAGTTCCAAAATCTACTGCTGCTGATTGTACTATCCAATCTAAAAGTCTAGGAGCATTACCTGTTGCACTACCAAAATCAAAATTTAATTCTTCTAGCAATACATTAAATGTTCTTATGTCTATGCCATATACATTACCTGCAAGAGCACCGTTAAATTGTGCAGCAGTTACAGTAGCAGCATTAATAATGTCTTGATTATTAGCATCTAAATTACCACCTAATGTAGGTGTTGTATCAGCTTTTAGTTTTGGATTAATGCGAAATTCTATTTCTCCGCTATCGCCATTATAGCTAATATAAACTTGATCTACTCCGGGTGCAATAGCATCAGGATAAGGAACACCTTTTAAGTGTACCATTTGATTTGCCATACTATCTGTTTTAAGATCAGTTCCTGAATTTGTAACAAATCTCCATTCGCTACCTATTGCATCTAAACTAATATCTTCATCAGTTTGATTAACAACTATGCGTCCCCCCGGGGAAGGTCGTATTCTTCTAAATCTTAGATCATATCCTATTCTATCCTTAAACACATCAGCACCTGTGCCTGCATCACCGACGTTACTTGCAGTTGTTTTTTCATCGTTGCGTAAATCCAAGTCTTCAAAATTTTGATTTACTTTTAAAAACGCCTCGCGGAGATCGTCTCCTGTTCCGTCGTTTGCAAATGTTCCTAAGTTAATTAAATTTACAGCCATTTATTTCTCCATTAAGCCACTGATGATAAGTTTGTCCAAATTGCGCCATCGTAAAATACAACATATGGTCTAGAACCTCCTGATGTAAGCGGATCCCAATTTGTTTTGTCTGCAACACAAATCATTCCTACAGTTGGACTTGCTGGCGCTGCTGATAATGGTGTTAACGACATTATATCAGTAACCATACCTACTGATGTCACAGAGGCTTTAGTTGTGCTTCCAACTTGTAGTTGAATTTCATTTGCTGCGTCTAGGACAATATTTGTTGCACTTTCTAATGTAGGAGTTCCTGTACCGGAACTAACAAAATCTGTTGCTGTTACTGTGCCAGTTATTGTAATGTCGCCAGTGCCTGTAATATTGTTACTATTAAGATCTAAGTTGCCACCTAGTTGCGGAGTAGTATCACTTGATACGTCTGCAATGCCTCCTCCGCCAGCAATTGTTTCAAATGTAAAACTACCGGCACCATCAGTCATTAAAAACTGTCCGTCAACACCTTCCACTATACCTATATCAGTTAATGCTGCTGTTATTCCGTATCCTGCTAATGTGCTAGGTTTTCCTGTAAGGCTTGCAAAAGTTCCGTCAAACGCATCTGTGATACCATAACCTGCTATTGTAGTTGGTGTGCTTGTTAGATCTGCATATGCCACACTTGTTAAGTAACCAGCAACACTATGATCACCCCAGCTATATGCCGTACTCCAATTAGTTGCTTCTGCTCCTACTACTACACTACTTGGAACATTTCCATTTGTTCCATCTACAAGTAATGTACTATTATCTGCAAATACACTGCCTTGTAAATCACCAGTTGGGTTAACTGTAATTTCACCAGTTACATCTGCAAGTGTAATAAAATTAGTATCGTTATTCAATGAGCTAAGATTACCACCTGGTTGTATTGCACTATCAGCTTTTTGCCCTTGCACAAGTGTAGCAGCATCAGTAATTCCGTAGCCTGCTAGTGTAGTAGGTTTACTAGTTATATCGCTAAAATCATTACTAATTGTTAAACCGATATCGTTTGTTAACTCGCTTAATTGTGTAGGAGCGTCTGGTATATCTGCATATGTTACACTTGCTCCAATAGTGCCGCCGTTAATAGTAAGTGATACTGCACTTATATTATTTGCTCCGACTATGCTTGAACCAGTTAAATCTAAATTATCTATACTAGGTAGTTCACGTATTTCATTTGAACTTAATACTAACGGAAATCTATTTGCCATGATTTTTCCTAACTTTTATATATTTATTTTCTAAGAGTAATTGCTGCATTGTTTACCGCCATCCCATTTTTAACTGTACCGTCTTGTGCTACACCAAACTTATTGTATAACATTCTATTTCCACTACCTAGTAATGCATTTGTTACATCATAATCAGTACTGCTAGGTTCGTAAATTACATCTTTTGAATCTGCTTGAATAGCAGCTCTTAGTTGATCCATATTCCATTTAGGGTTAAGTTGCAAATACAAACTTGCTACCCCAGCAACCTGTGGACTTGCCATACTAGTTCCACCGATGTTAACTTGTTTATAATTACTATCTAAATGATAGCTTTGAGCACCCATTACATTTGTATTACTACATGCACTCATTATATTATGACCAGGTGCCCATATATTAACTCCTGGACCAGTTACACTTGTAGATCTTTTTTCGTCCTGTGATCCGTTTAACGGACTATCAGTAATACTACCAACCATAAATGCTTGATCGTCAAATGGACTACTTCCTCTATGATAGGGAGTTGTAATATTGTTAAATCCTTGCACTGTTCCTGTAACAGTATTATTATAATCATTACCACTTACAACATCAGCTTTTGCGTAATGATTTCCTGATGCTATACAAACAATAATGCCAGCATCTATCATTTCTTGGATTTGAGTATCAACAGAACTTAGTCTTATACTTGCTTTCCAATTGCCGAAAACCCATGGGCCAACGCCGTAGTCTCTATATACAGTTGAATCATTTGAGTAACCCCAACCGTTGCCTCGATAGTTTCCGTTAGTAACTTGAGAATATGTTCTTGTGTATCCCCAACTCATATTAATAATTGTAGGTCTGCCATTTGTTTTAGCATTATGCCAAGCAATTAGAGTATCTGTGCAATTGTCTAAAGTTATTCCGCCATTTGGATCAGAATTTCCTTCTAACCCAGATAATTTTTGTGCATATATATTAGCACCCTTGCCCCAGCCATAAGTCTTACCGGCTGCTATTCCTGCAACATGTGTACCATGTCCGTGGTAATCTGAATAATGTCCTGATGGCATTGACCCAGATACTCCACTAGCAGTAAACCAATCTAGTTGTTGTAATCTAGTATTTCCGTCGGCATCTTCCCATTCCGGATGTCCTGCTTGTATACCTGAGTCTTGTATAACAATATCAACACCTGTACCATCTAGTACATAATCATATCCGCCTGTTGCTGTATTACCTGTTCCGTATATATTAGTTTCTTCGTTTACTCGTCTTAGTCCCCAGTTTACATAGGAGCCAGTATCAGACGTTGTTTGAGTAAAGTCACCAACTTGTGTAGCAGTTCTTTCAAGTGTAATATCATCTCTGTTATACACAGGCTCTTCAACACCCGCTATTCTAGAATCAGCTTCTAATGTTTGAGCTTCTTCAACTGTTAGCATAAAGTGTGTTTGACGTTTTGATATAGGTCTTTGATTTGCAATATCAACTGATCTATTTGGTATTGGTCCTGATCCTGATGATGCTGTTAGTTCTGATTCTAACTGTGCTAGATCAACGCCTCTGTTTACTGAAACAACGTATTCTTTTTCACTCATTATACTCTTCCTACAACTACTTCAACAATACCTCTATCGTTAGTTAATTTGTTTGCTACTGCTTTACCTATAACTTGACCAATGCCTGGAGTGTTATTAACAATAGCATATCCTTCGATGCCACTGGTAACTAACATATCACCCTTTTCAACTATACCTATTACTTTACATGGTACTCTACCTTGTAATGCAATTGCAATTGTATTAGTATCTTGTAATGCACTATTCATTAAGTATGCAGGATTAGTTGACACAACACCTGCAACTCTATGATTGCCTTTTTTAGTTGTTGTTGTAACTTCTGCTTCCCCGCCAAACACAACAACAGTTCCTGGCTCATATACTGCATCACCTAGATAGTTTTCTGCCAAGTCAGCATATTGTGCAGATGTAGCAGTACCATCAAATGTTGTTGCATACACAGTATTAAACTTGTTACTTGATGTACCTATATTGTGCGCTGTACCGTTAGTTTCAATATTACCGCCTATTGTAAGAGTTGTTCCGTCAAGGCCTATTAGTTTAGAGCCACCTTTACTATATAAATTATGACTTGTACCAGTATAGTCTATTACTGTAGTGCCGTCCATACCAAAACTATTACCAATAACTGCGCCTGTAGCAGTAGTTTTTACAATTTTACTTGCTTCACCAGTAATAGTTGTTTCAATACCGTTATCGACAACTTGTTTAAATGTAACTTGTTCAACCGGTCCATTTGTTCCAGTAAGTCTACCAAGCACTGTACCTGTAGTAACATCTGAAATCTTAGAGTGAGCAATACCACCGTCTTTTATACTTGCCCATCCAGCTGTAACATCAAACTGTACTTGGTCAAAACTTGTTAATCCACTTGCTGCCTGTATTTGAGCTGCTGTGCCTGTAGGTGCTGCCGCTGCACTTGTTGCAATGTTCATATCTAATTTTGATTGTTCAATTGCTGCATCTGCTGCTATATGACGGTTAGATATTTTGCCATCTTCAATTGTAAGGGCTGCATAACTGTCAGGGCCTGGCGCATTAGGACCGTTGCGTGTAACAGATATTGCAATATCACCGGCTGTTGTATCTACATGCACGTTTGCATATTCATCTACAGGTATACCACCCGGACTTAAAATCTGTGCATTTACACCACCGCTATAACTAACAGTGTCTGTGTTTGGAAACTGAGGACTTCCTGCGTCTAATTCGTATGTTAAAATAGTTCTAGCGTCACCTCTTATTAATGTATCTACAGCGTCAATTAGTACACCTGTTGCACCGCTACTAGTTGTTAATGCTTCAGTAACATGATTTTCCCAGTCACCGTCAACAGTATTGTCAACTATAATTCTATAATAACCTGTAGCAACTAATAAGTCACCGCTTGTACTATTAACAATCTCCATGTTACGTAACTCTGTAAGCTCGTTATATGCTTCTAAGTTTGCATCAACATATGCTTTGTTTACAGCAACACTATCATCGTTATAGTCTGGGTCAATGTCTGGTACGTTAATAATATGGTTATCAAACATATTGATTGAACCATCCATTGTACCGCCATCTAATTTTAAATATCCACCAAACGAACTTAACGGATTAGGTACAGCAGCGCCGTCTGCTGTAAATCCTAAACGTCTGTTCACATATCCTACAACAGCACTCTGTGTTGGCGCAGCGTCAGTTGCGTTATCGACCATTGCTGTATCTGTTAAGAATGCTGTAATAGCAACACCACGTTTAAAACCAATACCATCAAGATTACTTAGAGCAATACTTGCACTAAATGTAACTCGTCCCGTACCCTGGTCAACTGTAAAGAATCTACCTACACGGAAGAAACCATCTTGATCAGTACTTACATAGAATACTCGTCCTTCTGTACGCTCTTCAACTTCTCGTGCTTGGCTTTTTTGTATTACTGGCTCCCCAAGTACAACATTAGGATAGTTACTATCATTATAACCACCAACACCAATGTCAAGGAAGTCGTGTCCTGTTGCACGACAGGTTGAAATCTTAAATGTAATTGTTGCATTTGTTACTTCAGTAGTTAATGCAGTATCAACTTTACCTTGTAACCCAGCTCGTAATGTAATATCGTAATCTGCTCTTGTAAGAGTATTACCTAAACCTGCTGCACCTGTTTGTGTTCCAATACTATCGCCTGCGTATCTTTGTATTTTAACAGTTGCATATGTTGTTCTATCTTTATATTCATATACTTCGTATATTTGACCTGCCCATCCAAATATATAAGGTGCTTGTCTTACTTGTCCTGTTCCTAATGTAGGCTGTTCAGCAAGTGCAGTTAATGTGTTGTTGTTAATTCTATCAATATCGTCTTGTGAACTTAATATTTCTATAGCTATCATTGTATCGCCGGCTGCTGCACCCATTGTGCCCGGATCGCTATCAATATTTGCATTACCTATTTCGCTTTGTTTTACCGCAAGTCTAAGATAATCATATGTTTGGTCAATAGTTACAATAGTTTCGTCTGTATTTGTAAGCGCAACACCTGTACCATCTGTAACACCAAATGCAACAGATCTATATGTAAATCCTACATATTCATCCGTAAACCTAACAGCAGTCGAAGGTCTAATAGGCTGAACTTCTCTAACACCATCAAACTTAAAGTTTTGGTTACAGCGTAATGTAATAGTATCGCCTAGTGTAGGCTCTGCTTTTAGACCTGTATCACTTGTTCCACCTGTTCCTGCTGTACTAAAATTAATTTTATAAACATTAATGTTTCTAGCATTGCTGCCAACTACACTTGGGTTTCCTGTTGTAATATTTTCAATAGTAACAATTTCATAACGTGTAAGTCCAATTAATCCGCCATGGTCAATTTCAATCTCGCCTCTTGCATGTGGCGTGTATAACGGACCTGTTATGTAAATGTAAAGTTGATCAACTGGGTTAGTATAAACTCCACCGTCACTGAACACTTCGGCTTGCTGTACAAAGTTATCAATCAACCCAACTGCATCAGGTATTTCGTTAGGATCGGCCCCATCAGCAACTAGTCCATATTCACCATATGCGTTCGAACCGTTCAATGATCTAATTTGTCCACCATTACCTGCATAATATGCAGTGTGACAATAGTATGTAAACACACTAACAAGTTCTGATAGACCGCCGTTCATAGTTACAACACCGTAGCCATCATCGTTTACTTGTGTAAAGTCGTTGGCAAGCATACTACGGTTACCGCCTGTTTGCACAAATATACTATAACCGCCTGAACGTAGTGTTGGATCGTTTGGATCTGGATCTGTAAATGCCGGAATAACTTCTGTAAATCCACTGTTATCACCTGATGTTGGATCTAATATAAGAACTGCACTACCTTGTGCTTGGTCATATTCTGTAATAGCGTTGACTGTATAACGTATACCATCAATATAAAATGGAGCAGGTAAACTAGGTTTACGTACAAATAGTCCGCCTGAACCAATAGTTTTTACAGTTAGTCTAAACGCTGTGTTACTAGGATCAGTAATAACTTGCATAGGAACATTACCAGTCCATGCATCGATAAACATACCTCCTCGGAACGCTTGTTTGTTTATACCTTGACTTAAACTTGTAGCAGTTTGGATATATGGTGATTTTGTTAATACTTGATTATCTGGATCAAGTACACACATAAATCCGCCGTGTCCTGTAACTGTCATGTTACGTAAGATACTTGCATCGCCTAACAAGAATACATCTATGTCTTTGTTCTCAATAGGAGCACTTGTTTTATCTGTCGGATCACTTAAATAATGGTGTCCGTAATAACCACTAGTAATAGGATCAACTATGCCTGATGATGTAAGTGTTAAATTATCAAATGTAGCATCTCTATAAAAATATGCTTTTGCCCAAGGTGAAGTTGAAACTCCATCAGCTGGTCTAACAATTACTCTTCTAAATTCGTCACCTTTGATACTAACATTTGATGCCACTTTGATCGGAAACTGTTCGTAGTAAATACCAGATTCAACTCTAATTGATATTTGTGCATCTTTTACTAGATTACCAAACTCTAATTCTTCCCCTATTGAAAATTCAATCGGTTCAAGTAACTGCATTTTAATTGTATCTTCACTAGCAGCATTATCTACTTCAGTGATTCGTCCTAATGCACCACTTGTCTTACCGCGGATAACTTTACCTGCACGTAAGTCTAAGTTAGCCGGATTTGATTGATCTAGGAACCCAAAACCTCCGTTATCTACAACAATTGAATATGTGCTTCCTTCAACTACAGGTCCTGTAGAAGCAAGACCCGGAGCATTACCTTGTGAGTCACCTGACATAATCTCAACAAGTTTATCAAAACGTGAAAGTACAGCACCTCTTGCTGTAGCATTTGCAGGTGCACCAGGACTAACTTGTGTTTGTGTGTTTCCAGTTGTTGGTGTGTGTGCTATGTGTTGTAATACTTTATTTGCAACTAACCGTGCATGTTGTATACCAGCAACAGTTTCAGTTAACTGTGAGCTAATTGCTTTACGTCCACTTACACTTGAAAAGTAACGTAGACCTGCTTCAATAGTTAAGAAGTTTGTTGCAGAGCCACTGTTTACATCTAGTTTGATACTATCTAATATAAGTCCAATGTCTCTTGCACAAATTGCTGTATCGTAAACAAAGTCGGGATATGTAGCATTTATGTGTGCAACAACTTCGTCTATAATAAATTGACGGTTATCAGTTAGTAGTGCAAACATATTTGTGTAGCCGGCACTATTAGTAATGCCTTTTGCAGTTACTAATGCAGCTGAATCTGTATTGTATGTAATAGTTTGCATATAAGGACCCGGACGGGCTCTTGTAGTTGCAATTAATTCTTCTGCTAGTTGTGCAGCCTTATTAATTGATGCAAATGCACTACTAGGTGAACGTCCTATTCTATCGTATGCAGTATTTGCTTGTACATCGTCGCCCTGTGTACTAACATAAATGTTAGTTGTACTAGCAAAACTTGTATTATCAACGTAAAATTTTGTAGCAGCCTGAAAATCATCTTCTACGCCGCTATTAACTCCTGCATAAGATCCTGGATGATCGTGCAATAGTAAAGCGCCTGTCATTTTGTCGCCTGTACGCTTTGTTACATTTTTACGTGGGAGTGCTTCGTCTTTTAGATAAAATCCTGGAATAGTACTATCGTAATTATTGTTTGTTAATGTTCCAGTAGTCGGTGTTAGTGCTGAGATTCCAGATAACGCATTATTTTCGGATAAAAATAAATTTAATGTATTTTCATCGACTACCTTTATATAATATGTATTAGAGTCTACTAATCCGTTTGCTGTAGTACCTGCAAATGTATACGGTTTACCGGTGCTGTATTGATTTAAACCATGTGCTGTTACTGTAGCATTAAGTCCGTCTACTGCACTTATAGTAAGAGTATACTCTGTAGCATTAGCTGGCTCGTCTCTAACTGGAATTGGTCTTCCTATAGTAGCATAGTTTTTATCTATATACTTTTTATCAGGAACTAGATCATCTATTGTAATAGCGTCCGGCGTGCCTGTTAGTCCATGAGTGTTATTAAATTGAGTGGCAGAATTATTAGAAATTGTAATTCTACCAATACTAAACAAGTTAAGACCATCTAAATCACCACCTAGTGTAGGAGTAATATCATTCCCAACTGCTGCACCATTATTAGTAATTTTAATTTTTGTAGGGTCACTAGTATAATCAATTGTAAGTCCTGAGACTTCTAAGGCTCTTAAATCCATAGAAGTACCGTCACTAGATGATATAGCAAGTAAGTTGCCATCTCCATTATTATCTAAAAGACTACTCGGTGTATCACTTAATGAACTAAATCCTATTTGTCCACCTTGTCCAAAAACAGCATAAAGTTCTTGAAAGTTTTCATTTAGTTTACTAAATGCTTCACGAATACTATCACCTGTATTGTCATTTCCTTCTACACCAATATTAACTACTTGTCTAGTCATTTTATAATTCCTTTAAAACTGTGGTACCAAACTATCCATATCAAAATTTACACTTACTCCGCATCCGCAACTACTTTTTGCGTTTGGATTGTTAATTTCAAAGTTAGCACCGACTAGACTTTTTACATAATCTACTTCAGTACCAATCAAAAACATTACACTATGACTACTAATGACAAACGCATAGCCGTTTGCAGTGTTTACTATCTCATCGTCTGCTGCTAAGTCTTCTGGAGATGCTATTGTACCCCATTCGTATTCAAATCCTGCGCAGCCGCCGCCTTTAATGTTTAAAGTAATGCCATAACAATTGTTTTCTTTACTTAAAAGATCAATTTGTTTTTCAGCTGCTGGAGTTAAAGTTAGTATGCTCATAGTGTTCCTCTCTAATATTTATCGTCTTATTTTATAATCTTAATGTAAATATAGTTATGTATATAAAAGAATTTAAAAAGCAGACCCGGCATGTACGCAATAGCAAAACCGGCAAGGAACATGCCTATAAGCGCGAGTTAACAATATGTGTTTTTCGTTGTGATAGTTGTGACGCAGAGTTTGAACGTGCTAGAGGTAAAATGGACCCTAAGCGTCTGAGTAATTCCTACTTTCACGTATGTAAGAACTGCGATAGTAAGAAATTTGCTCAAAAGAAAGGCGTAGAACAGAAGCAAAAATGGAATATGTCTGCTTCAAACTCTACGCCTATTAGTAAACTTTAATTACGCCAAATAGTATATGCGCCGTATGCAATGGCTGCATATGCAATTGCTTGTGCTAATCCTGAAAATATAATTATAACTGCACCTGCTGCAACCATAAGAATTCCGTCCATTGTTGAACGCTCGTCGAGTTTTGTTTTGATCCAATTTTTAATCACTGCCCATTCTCCTTACTTGTTTTTCTAAATTTGTTAATCGTGCTTCTGTAGTTCGCAACTTATTTTCTAATCCTTGCACATATTTTGTACTAGGTATAGTATGTTCAGTACCATCTTCGCCTAGTACTTTCATTGTATCTACACCCTGCCCACGTAGTCCGCCTAATACTCTATTAGGATTCTTGTTAGATGATGATTGGGTCTGGGGATTCGATGACTTGTTCCGTCCGTACATGCTCTTTAAGTAACTCATTACTTGTCTCCTTATAGTATTTATAGCCTGCGTAAGAAGTCTATTAGTTTTTGAGATTCAGTATAAGGATCTGCACCTTCGCGATAGCTATCTTTCATATAGCGCAAAAATTCTGAATGTGTCATTCCGGTGTCTTGTACTTTTTCATCGCCGTATTCTTCTACAAACTTGCGTTTGAACTCTTGCCAGTCATCTTTAGTTAAAGGAGCACGTTTAAACTCTCTCTCTTTGTTTAATTTTGCTCGCTGTGCAGGAGTCATTCCTTGACGTTCGCGAATCATATCTAATATTGATTTAGTACTCATATTTTATTTCCATTAGAGTCGATGTCTAACTGTGTTTCTAGTTTGTCTATTTTGTTTAGCATATATTCATTACAAATAATAATAGTTTTCGGGATCGGTTTTCAAATATTTGTCTATCTTTTTTTCAGCATTTACCATTATGCCATTCTTTACAGCAAAGGCTCCTGCTGATACTTTAGAAGGAAAATCTCCAAACGGTGTGTGAATGGGCTTGGTATATTTGGTATTATTATTTTTTCCAATCCTTTCAAATCCTTCGACATTGGTTCTAATACGCCGCCGTAGAGTATCCTCTGAAATATTTCCTGCTAGTGCTGCCTCTTTAATAGTATCAAACTCTCCCCACGGAGTCTTGCATTTTGCTTTCTTACTGTTTGCAATGCCCGTATTGTTTCTTTTTTGATAATCTATATTTCTAGTTGCGTGTGTTATTTTTAGAGTCTGTTGCTGTTTTGTAAGATCATTTATAGGAGAGTTGGCTTTTGCAGCCGCCAACTTCTCTGCTAGAGATTTATTTGACATAAACTTTCTCCCAAATGTCAAGATAATCATTCGGATAGCGAACAATCTGCTTTGTCATTTTTTCTACAATACTCAAGTTGCGTTCTGTAATGCCATTGTCCCACTTTGCATGGCACCATGTTAGGATTTGTTCTTTATATGCTTGGCCAATATTAGGCATAATCTTTTCACAGATTTTATCATTTAGCACTACATCTGCAACATACCCCCATAACTCTAATGATGGCATATCAATCTCTTCATATTCTGTTCGTCTGCGAATCGAATAACGAGAGTTATATTTTGCATATTTAGTGCTGCCTTCTTCTTGTGCTTCTACTTCATCTACAGTTTGTAAATGAGTATTGGTCAGTGTAATAAAGGTGACATTACTAACATCAATGTCTAATCCTGCTCTGTTATCGTCTGCAAACGCCTGTATTGCTTCCCACTGGATATCACTACATAATCCTTTTAAACTTCTATAGTTCTTACCGTATCGAAGAACACGAGCGTTATCAAACATTTTTTTAGTTGTATTGATATTTTTATCTTCAAACAACACATCACAATCGTCGTTGATTACAGTAAGAGGATTTTGCGGACCACCGTTTAAGAATATTGCTGTTGCAACATCGATCATATACCCAAACATACCATTGTCGCCTCTAAAAACTAATGGAGCATCTTGCATTTTAGTAAGAGCCAAATCCATTTCATAAGTTTTTCCAAGACCAGGCAAACTTGAAATAATGTAGTTATCACTAAACTGATTATTATTCAATGCCACATCAATAGTTTTACGAAGTTTTTGCCGATGATCTGCACCTTGTGAGATTAGATACTTTTGATGATTGTTAAAGATCTGAATAGTCATGATAATCCTCTGTGTCTGTTATTACTCTACTAATATAATAGCATCTTTGTAGGTGAAGTCAACCTTTTTTGGATAAATATTTTTAGAAAAGTGTAGTCCACTAGACGGCAATCTCCGACTACTCTATTGACTCACGGGTTCTTTAAGTTGTTTCCAGAACTTATATAGCTCAATACTTGCTAAGTTCTTTGCCTTCGATTCCGCCATAATATCTGCGTACTCGAGAAAACTTAGTGCATACTCATTTACAACAGGATTAGGATAGTAATCACTATGTGCTCGTAGCTTTGCTTTCTTATGTCCTGCTTCTAAAAGTGCAGGCATATCAGGCATTGTATCGTGTGTAAAGCCTTCTGGAAGTGCAGTATCTCTGCTATAGCTGTAGTGAATAGCAGGACGAACACCTCTCCACGAATCAATTACACGCTTAAAGTCGTCTGACTTAGGATCAATATAATATCCTTCTCTACACCAGAAATGATGAATGTCTAGCACCAGAGCGAGATCGTCTGCAAGCTCAAGCGTGTGTTCGAGACCCCATTTGTTTTCGTCGTTTTCGATTGTAATACAGTTTCTTGCCTCCGGTGAGAGACGTTTAAGTGCGGCTTTGATACCGGCTGGACCTTGTCGGCCTGATATGTGGACATTGCACTTAAAGTCTTGAAATTGTTTTCCGTAACCCATATAGCGGATGACATCGGTGTGATATTCAAATTCTTCTATGCTCCTATCTACTATTTCTTTGTTGTC
>Ga0209603_1001993_pt1 | contig 19896 bp, 15 predicted proteins | sample COGITO_mtgs_1206_FD_184812 | JGI IMG/M metagenome (GOLD analysis project Ga0209603, IMG submission 184812) | Pelagic marine microbial communities from North Sea - COGITO_mtgs_120607 (SPAdes) (version 2) | ecosystem: Environmental > Aquatic > Marine > Epipelagic ... | reverse complement strand
TACCAAGTAGCAAAGCCAATGGCTGTGGTATCGCCCACTAAAATGAATGTATTTTACCGCGGTGTTCCTAATCCAATAGATATTTCTGTCCCTGGTTATTCTCCTGAGGACTTGACTGTTTCGGGTACAAATGTTACACTTAAGAGAATTAAGCCTGGCCAATACGAAGCTATTGTTCGAGATAAAGCGAAAGGAGATGCTAAGATAACGGTAAAGGCTAATGGAAGAACCATCGGTAAGCCTATAGAATTTAGATTGAAAAGAATACCCTCGCCAGCGGCAAGTATCAATGGGAAAAAAGAAGGGGTAATGTCTAAAGGTAAATTAAGTAAAGCGCAAGGTATTGCAGCATCTCTAACAAATTTCCCTTTTGATTTAAAGTATACAGTAGAGTCCTACGATGTTCGTTTAACAGATGGCGAATATACCAAGACCATAAAAGTGAAAGGCAATAAGTTTACCACAGAAGTTAAAGATAAAATCTTAAAACTTAAGCCTGGTTCAGACATTTCATTTACAAATATTAGAGCCAAAGGTCCTGATGGACGTAAGCCTTGTGGCGCAATAATTTTGACAGTACAGTAATTTAAATACGCAACGAACATGAAAATATTTAAGGTTGCCTTTACAGGATTAGTAGTTTTAGCGAGTTCATTTACATTCGCTCAAACAAATGTGATGGAGAATAACGCTATCCCAACGCCTCTTGATGGTCATGCTTATGTAAAGCATCATAACTATCATAACAGAGTTTTGGATTATCCTTTTGTGAGAGAGGATGACATTCTTTGGTCTAAAACCTACATTCAACGTATTGATTTAAGACAACGAAAAAACCATCCTTTATATTTCCCTACCTATCCTGTGAAAATTGGTGGTGGAGAAGTAAGAATGAATTTTGCAGACAATATTTTACAAGCTGTCATGGAAGATCAATCTATAACAGCTTATGTTGACGAATATTTTGATGAAGTTGTTACTGTTGAGAAAATTCAGAAGATGTTATTTTCTATTGATACTGTTGAGTATGAAGATATCGATTCGGGTGAACTTATCAGTGAAGTGGATACCATTAGAGTTGAAAGTAAGGACATTAAAGAACTTTTAATTATCGAAGATCGCTTCTTCGATAAAAAGAGATCTATGATTGATGTACGTATTTTAGGTGTATGCCCCGTTGCAGAAATCATGAATAAAGAAACTTTAGAGGTCGAAAAAGTTAAACTATTTTGGGTTTGGCTTCCAGAAGCACGCCAGGTTTTAGCAAATGCTACCGTGTTTAATACCAATAATAATATGGAAAGACTTACCTACGATGAGTTTTTGCACAAACGTTTGTTTGCTTCTGTAATTACAAAAGAAACCAATTTATACGACCGCGCTATTTTTGAATATAAGAAAGATAGAATGCACCAATTGCTAGAAGCAGATCGTATTAAGAATGATATTAGAAATTTAGAGTCTGATCTTTGGGAATACTAATAGATTCGATTTTAATACTATATTAAAGCTCCTTTTAGGAGCTTTTTTTCATATGAAGCACTTTGATTACATTATTGTTGGGCAAGGCTTGGCTGGAACGCTACTTACTTACCGTCTTCAACATTTAGGTAAAAGAGTTTTAGTTGTAGATAAACACAGCGCATCCACCTCATCTAAAGTGGCATTAGGTGTTTACAATCCTATGGTTTTAAAGCGTTTTACGCCCTGTTGGAATATAGAACAACAGTTGCAACCTTTGTATGATTTTTTAGATGCTTTCGAAGCTAAATTTAAGGCCATTATTCATGAATCGCCTAAACTTTTCAGACTTTTTAATTCTGTTGAAGAGCAAAACCTTTGGTTGGAAAAGTCTGAGAAAGAACGCCTGCGACCCTTCATGAATCCAACGTTTATTTCGAATGCCTATACTTCTATTAATGCTCTTTTTGGATTTGGTGAGGTGAACAATTCAGGTCGTGTAAATCTTCCACTCATGATTCAAACCTTTAGAGATTTCCTTTTGAAAAATTCTTTGGTATTGAATGAAGATCTTGAGTTTTCTGAACTTAAAATTACGCCTGATGTAATCAAATACAAACAATTTTCGGCATCAAAAATTGTTTTTTGCGAAGGACATCGTTTGTCTTTAAACCCCTATTTTAATTACTTGCCTTTAATGAGAACCAAGGGAGAGATTTTAACTGTAAGGATTAAAAACTTACATCTTGAAGAGCATATTAAAAGTAGTGTTTCCATACTTCCATTAGGAGATGATTTGTACAAAATTGGAGCAACATTTAATTGGGATCAGAAAGACGAAATACCAACAGAATCTGCCAAGTTAACTCTTTTAACAAAGCTCAAAAGTATTGTACATTTACCTATTGAAGTAATTAAGCACGAAGCCGGACTAAGACCTACAGTAAAAGACAGGAGAGCTTTAATTGGGCAACACCCAGCGTTTAAAAATCTGTATGTTTTTAATGGTTTAGGCGCACGAGGTTTATTACTTGCCCCATTACTGTCATCTCAACTCGCCAGTTATCTCGAGAAAAATACTCCTTTAGATGCTGAAGTTAATATTACACGTTATAAAGAAAAATACTCATGTTAACATTGCAAAGTATAGGTGTACAATTCGGCGGTGAAGTTTTATTTGACGATATGAACTTTATGGTTAATAAAGGAGACCGAGTTGGTCTTGTCGGAAAAAATGGTGCAGGTAAATCTACCTTACTAAAAATAATCTTTTTTCAAAAAGGGTTCACCTCTGGTTCAGTAAGTCTTCAAAAAGAAAAGAGCGTTGGGTATTTATCTCAAGATATAGATTTTGTTTCAGGTTGTACAGTTTTAGAAGAATCTGAAAAGGCTTTTCCTAGAATTAAGCACCTTCAAAAAGAGCTTATACACCTTCAAGAAGCTCTCGTTACTCGAACGGATTATGAGTCCGACGCGTATTTAGATCTTATCAATCAATCTGCCGATGCCGAGCACGAACTCAACCTTATTGGGGGGTATACCTTTCATGCCAATATTGAGAAAGTACTTTACGGTTTGGGGTTTAAAGCCGAAGATCTTTCTTCTAAAACAGAAACCTTTAGTGGTGGTTGGCGAATGCGCATTGAATTGGCTAAGGTTTTGTTAAGTAACCCAGATATTTTATTGCTAGATGAGCCGACCAATCATTTGGACATAGAGTCGATTGTATGGTTGGAAAGTTTCTTGAAATCCTATACAGGCGGAGTTATACTAGTTTCGCATGACCGTGCTTTTTTAGATCAGGTAACCAATAGAACCATCGAAATTGCGAACGCTCGTGTATACGACTACAAGGCTCCCTATACAAAGTATTTACAGTTAAGGGCCGAGCGAATTGAGCAGCAATTGTCGGTGCAAAAAAATCAGGAAAAAGAAATAAAGCGAACCGAAGATTTGATCGATAAGTTTAGGTACAAAGCCAGCAAAGCCTCTTTTGCACAAAGTTTAATTAAAAAGCTCGACAAAATGGATCGGGTAGAAGTAGACAACAACGCTGTCAAAAAAATGAACTTTTCATTTCCAGAATCTGGTGCTTCAGGAAAGGTGGTTTTAGAAATTGAAAATTTATCAAAAGATTACGACTCTAAAACTATTATTTCGGATTTAAGTATGCAAATTGATCGAGGAGATCAGTTGGCCTTTGTAGGTCAAAACGGCCAAGGAAAGACCACACTCTTAAAATGTATTTTAAACGATACCCAATTTACGGGTAAAATTAAGCAGGGTCATAATGTAAATTTAAGTTATTTTGCTCAAAACCAGGCTGAATTACTAGATCCTCATAAAACAGTATTGCAAGTAATAGAAGATGTTGCCGACGACAAGCTAAGATCTCGCTCTCGAGACATGTTGGGTTCATTTTTGTTTTCTGGTGAAGACGTCGATAAAAAAGTAAGTGTTTTGTCTGGTGGAGAACGTTCTAGATTGGCCTTGTGTAAAATGCTTTTACAAACCTCTAATTTGCTAGTTTTAGATGAGCCAACCAATCATTTGGATATTGCTTCCAAAGAAGTACTTAAGGCAGCATTAAAAGCCTACAAAGGAACCTTACTGATCGTTTCTCACGATAGAGATTTCTTGGCGGGTTTAACAAACAAGGTGTTGGAGTTTAGAGATGGCTACATTAAAACTCATATTGGCGACATTAACGACTATCTAAGTTTCCGTAAAATAGAATCCATGCGAGAATTAGAACGAAAGACTAAAGTTCCTGTAAAACCTTTAAAAGTACCCTTAGGTAAACAACAGCGAAAGGATTTAGACAAACAAATTAAACAGACCTCTAATCAGCTTTCTAAGGTAGAAAGACAAATCTCAGATTTAGAATCTTTAATTTCTGTTGCTGACGAAAACTTAGCAAATCCAGAAAAAAGTAGTGCTTTGTTAGCCGATGAGGAATTCTTTAAAAATTACCAAGGCCATAAGGTTTCTTTAGAAGATTGCATGGAAAAATGGGCCGAGCTGGAAGATCAGCTTGAACAACTCACCGCTCAAAGAGATTAAAAAAAAGGCACCCATTGGGTGCCTTTTTTTACTTTATTTTTTTCTCTACACTTGCATCACTGTATAAGTAAATTAGTGTGGTTCCTTTGTTACATGTTTCAGGAGTTACTTCTTGTCCAAACAAGTTTACCACCTTTACCAAACTTCGTACATCATTTGGATGAAGTTCTGCTGGAAGCGCTATGGCCCATTCTGGAACAGTTGGGCTCACATAAATCCGTTCTCCTTGTGTGTCAGGATAAAAGTAACCATCTATTGCTTGAGTTACTTTAAGTTGGTAGCCTTGTCCGGGGATTAAGTCGCCAATACCATTAAATCCAAATTCTGGCCAATACACTAAGGCATCGTTATTCTTTACAATAGAGATGTACTCAACAATCTCATCAAAGGTAGCCACTACATCTTGACTTGTTGCTCTTGTATATCCTATGGTATTCCATCCTTCAACAATATCGATAATAATAGGAGCCGATAACTCATTTATTTGAGCTATATAACCCGCTTCTGCCAAATTAAAGTTGGCTGTTGTGATGTCAAGTACGTTTTGTGCATCCAGAGCAGCTTGAGCCGCTGCTGCTTGTGCATCACTAAGGGCCTGTGCAGCATTCTCAGCTTCCAGTTCAGCACTTTCTACAGTTGCATTCAGTAAGTTTTGTGCCTCTAAAGCAGCTTGAGCCGCAGATGCTTGCGCATCACTAAGAGCCTGCGCAGCATTCTCAGCTTCTAGTTCAGCACTTTCCACCGTTGCATTTAGTACGTTTTGTGCCTCTAAAGCAGCTTGAGCCGCAGCTGTTTCGGTTTGTTCTAAGTTAAGTTGGAGCTGAGTTGAAGTTTGTACTTCGTTTACATATGCATTTTGCCAGGTTGTTATACAAGCTCCCACAAGATTACAGGAAGCTGTAGCATCGTATTCTAGATAGTCATTATCTATACAGCCAGGTATTCCTGCACAAGAGCCATCATCCTCTTCTGCTTGGTCGTTATAGTTACAGTAACTTGGATCCATACATCCGTATATGGTTACATTAAAGTCGAGTTCGGTTACAACCGAAAGTCCATTTGCAACAAAACCAGAAAATTCTGGACTAGGGTTAAAAGCCATTACCGAACCCGAGGCGTTAAGAACCGCAAAAATAACATCTGTTTGATTTGCTGTTAGTCCTTCTGCTTCTGGTGAAGTAGCATCATCTCCCCATACTGCTAAGCTGAAAAACGCATCCGTAAAGTTTGATAACCCAACGCATTGGTCGATGGTACCATCATTGTTTAAGTCACTAAAAACGCCTATTTGACTTCCTTCTAAACCTGTTTTATTAGCCAAATTAAATCCAATAGTCATGTTAGATCCTGTATTTTCGGGTACACTAAAATCTGCAGCCTCAATCCCTAAATTTGCGGTAGCTTTAGAACAAGACCCATCGTCGCAACCAGCAACATATCCTTGATGGTAGTATTCTGTAAAAGTATTGTCGGTACACCCGGGTATTGTACATGAGCCATCGTCTGCTGTGGCGTACATTGTGTAATTACATGCATTTTGATCCATACAGCCGTTTAAAAAACACGAACCGTCGTCGTCTGTTGCTTCTGCATTGTAGTTCTCTGCCCATTCTGAGGTACATCCAAACATGCAATATGTTGTTACAGTAGCAGGTAAAGTTTGAGGGTTTAGGCCATTTGAAATATAAGTAACAGGAGTAGCCATTTCCACATCGTATATATTTATACCGTTTACTAACTGAAATTTGATTAACTCATTTGCAAAAGCACCATCAGGCTCTGGTGTTTGAGTATCATCTCCCCATATGGCTATGGTTGTTTGGCTAAAACCAGCAACAACTGCAGAGCCTATTACGACATCCGATGAGTTTAGTGCAACTAAGTAGGCATTGTCATCCGTTAGGTTTAAGGAGTTGATTAATGCAGGCGTTAGCATAACGGTCATGTTGCCTCCCGTATTGCCATTGTAGGCTTCGGGTAAATCGCACTGAGCTATGCTGTAAAAAGAAAAGACAATTCCAATAAAAAGGGCTAAGTAAGTTTTCATCTTGGGGTGGTTTTAATATTACACCCTAAATATAGTTTATTTATATCAAACAGCCTTCAATAAATGAATACTTACTGTAGCCCTTTCATCATTAGGGAATTTAAATGAGTACTCGTTTTCTGGAATTAAATTAGCGTGTTTTGCAGCCGCTAAAAAGCTGTTTAATTCTATAATGTACTGGTCTGTGTATCCATGTGTTGCATCGTAGGGTGTGCTGAGTGTTTTTCCAATATTTTCCGCTGCTATTTTGGGTTTAATAGAATGTAATTCTACGATTAATAACCCGTGTTTTTTTAAATAAGGACTCCATTTGTTAAGGTGATCGCTTAGGTTTTGAAAGAGTTCGTTGTTGGGTATTCTTCTTCCTCTGTATGAAAAAGCACCGCTAGATTGGCATTTAAAATTTGTTTGCGAAGGTTTTTTATAGATTCTATTGTGGTCTAAAAAGGTGCGCGTATTTAGTAGTTCGCCCAATTCAATACCGTGTTTATCTTTCAGCATTTCATCTAATGATTTTGGGTCACTAATGTCTCCAAATTCAACTTCAGCCCATATATCAGCTTTGGTCATTTTAGTTCTAGTGGCAATGCGTGCTTTCTTATTGTAATCTGCTCCTACAATAAAAAGAGGGTGCTCATTTAATACTTTGCCTCGTTCAGTTTTTGTGTAAATTACGTTAAATACGTGTTCAATAAAAGTACCGTCTCCACACCCTACATCTATAATTCCTTTGGGTTGTTTAGCGATGGGTTTGTTGAAAAGAGCTATAATTATTTCATCTACTTTTTTAAAGTACGTGCTATGTGCGCCACCACTGCCCCAAACATTCATGTATCTGTACACATGGGTTTCGTGTCCGTCTTCATCATGTTCTCTTAGTTTAGTAGGGTCTCCTTTTAACAAGGTATCTAATTGCGCAAATGTTGGTAAATAAGAAACAGTTACTCCATAGGCACTTGCTCTTTTTATGTAGTAGAGTCCTTTGGCATTTAAGGTAAGTTTTGAATCTGTTTTTTTTACAAATAGTAATTGGTCTAAAACTTCAACAAACCAATCAAAGGTCTGTTGGGGAAGTTTTAAAAGCGTTGGACTAAGAATACTCTCCGTGTTTATTTTGTCAAACCTACCTTCAATCCCTAAACCAACCATTACAGGTGCTACCAAAACACCTTCCATATGGTAACTCATTCGCCTTCTAATAGTGCTGTCTTTGTAACTCGAAAAGTTTTTTAATTCTTTCCATGTATTTACAATCAACTCTAGGTCTGCTTTTTCAGAAATAATAGTTCTTGGGCGTACGGCTAATTCTTTCATCAACTCATAAACCCCATCGTAATGGTCGGCCATTTCAAACGCTTGTCTTCCTATTGCCGTTATTGTATGCGTAATTTCATCAAGTTCATTGTTTACCTCTCTTAGTATATAGCCTTGTGAAGCAAGTAATCGTAATGCTACGTTTAAATAGCCTTCGTTTGTTTTTACTACAGCATTAATATTTTGAAGCGAAATACTGTGGTTTTCTTCAAGCAGCTGAAGTACGCCAAGTTTATTAAGGTTGTATATTGTTGGGATAAGTGCCCAGCCATCGAGGTGAAGAAAGATTCGTTTTCGAATCGCTAATTTTTCTTTTTTATTTAAATCTACCATCCTATTTTTTGAGAATTAAAAAAGCCTTCCACAGTTCATGGAAGGCTTTAAAATGAGTTATATTTTTATATACAGCTTAGCCTTCCTTATTAGGTAGGGTAACAACACTTTGTATTTATTTTTCTTTTCATTTTTTAAATGTAGGTTATTTTTTTTAAAAAGTCTAAAATTACCTCCAAAAAAAGCGGCCTAGGCCGCTTTTTTTTTATTTTTTTCTGAAGTAAATTCGAATGGGAACTCCATTTAAATCATACATCTCTCTCATCTTATTTTCTATAAAACGCTTGTACGGATCTTTTACATATTGGGGTAAATTACAGAAAAATGCAAAGGAGGGGACCATGGTAGGTATTTGTGTAATGTATTTAATTTTAACATACTTTCCTTTGTAAGCAGGAGGTGGTGTTGCTTCGGTAATAGGTAAAAATCGATTGTTCAATTCTGAAGTTGCTATTTTGGTATTTTTTCTACCGTACACTTCTACCGCCATTTCCACAGCTTTAAAAATTCGTTGTTTTGTGGTGGCCGATATAAATAGGATAGGATAATCGGTAAAGGGAGCTGTTTTTGCGTAAATCATTTTACGGTAATGCTCCAAGGTCATGGTTTCTTTGTTTTCTACCAGATCCCATTTGTTCACTAATACAACAATTCCTTTGTTGTTTTTTTCAGCTAAATGAAAAATATTTAAATCCTGAGCGTCAAATCCTACGGTGGCATCTACCATTACTATACAAACATCACAATGTTCTATAGCGCGTATGGTACGCATAACCGAGTAGAACTCTAGGTTTTCATGTACTCTTGCTTTTTTTCTAAGCCCAGCGGTATCTACTAAGGTAAACTCATTTCCAAATTGGTTGTAATGCGTATCGATGGAGTCACGCGTAGTACCAGCAATATCGGTAACAATATTTTTATTTTGCCCCATAAGTGCATTCACTAATGAAGATTTTCCGGCATTCGGACGTCCAACAATAGCAAATTTAGGAAGGTCATCTTCTGTATCTTCATCTTCCTTTTCAAAAGAAGCCACTAAATCGTCTAACAATTCTCCAGTACCACTTCCGTTAATAGATGACAGCGGATAGTATTCCCCCAAGCCTAAATTGTAGAATTCCATCGCATCGTCCATTCTCATGGCGTTGTCTACTTTGTTTACCGCCACAAATACGGGCTTGTCTGTACGGTGAAGAATTCGAGCTACATCCATGTCTAAATCCGTTGTTCCGGTTTCAACATCTACCACAAAAATAATGGCATTGGCTTCTTCAATCGCAATTTTTACTTGCTTTCTAATTTCGCCTTCAAATACATCTTCCGAGCCGGTAATGTAACCACCCGTGTCAATTACCGTAAAGTCTCTGCCATTCCAATCGGACGTGCCGTAATGCCTGTCTCGGGTTACTCCGCTAACAGAATCTACGATGGCCTGACGTCTTTGCGTAAAGCGGTTAAATAAGGTAGATTTCCCAACATTAGGACGACCTACAATAGCAACTAAATTCCCCATTTTAAACTTATGTATAGTAACCGAAACGCTTCAAGTCTTGCTCGTTGTCGCGCCAGTTTTTTATTACTTTAACAAATAATTCTAAAAAGACTTTTTTTCCGAAGAATACCTCCAGGTCTTTTCGAGCTTGTGTGCCCACTTTTTTTAAGGCTTTGCCTTGATGCCCAATTATAATTCCTTTTTGCGTCTCTCGGGCCACATTAATAATGGCGCCAATCCGTATAATGGTTTCTTCCTCTTTAAAAGTTTCTACAACCACCTCAACCGAGTAAGGAACTTCTTTTTGGTAATTTAAAAGTATTTTTTCGCGTATAATTTCAGAAACAAAAAAGCGTTCGGGTTTGTCGGTAAGTGCATCTGTAGGAAAGTAAGGAGTGCCTTCGGGCAGCATTTCCACAATTTCATCCATAATTTGAGGTACCCCAAATCCTTCCATAGCAGAAATAGGGATGAGCTTTGCTTTTGGCAATTCTTCTTTCCAGTAATCTATCGCTTTTTCAACTCCTGCCTGATCCGACTTGTCAATTTTATTAATTAAAAGCAAAATAGGAATGTCCGTTGTTTTTAAACGCTCAAAAAAACTGGCATCTTTTAAAGCCTTTTCTCCAATCTCTACCATGTATAAAAACACATCTGCATCTTGAAAAGCCGATTTAACAAACTTCATCATACTCGATTGAAGATTGTAGTGAGGTTGAATTACCCCTGGCGTATCTGAAAAAACAATTTGATAATTAGCTTCGTTAACCACACCCAATATTCGATGACGAGTTGTTTGGGCCTTTGCGGTAATGATGGATAATTTTTCTCCTACAAGTTTGTTCATCAAGGTAGATTTACCCACGTTTGGGTTACCTACGATGTTTACAAAACCTGATTTGTATTTTTTTTCTTCCATTGCGGGTGCGAAGATACATTAATTATAAGATTGGTAACTTATATAGTGTGCATTATTAAAGCACTTACTCCTATAAATAAGCCACTCTTGATCTGATAAACAGCGGCTTAGAAAAAAGATTGAATTTAGAATGAATAAGCTTGTTTAAGTGAATCTCTTTGACTTATATTTGCATCGCGGGGTGGAGCAGTTGGTAGCTCGTCGGGCTCATAACCCGAAGGTCGCTGGTTCGAGTCCAGTCCCCGCAACTAAAGTAAAAGCTTTGTTAGCCAAGTGTTAACAGAGCTTTTTTGTTTTTTAACGTTTTGTTATTAGATAAAATAGACTAATAATTGGCAAGATTGTAGCGTTAAGGTTTCGTAGATTTTACATAATCCTGGGGGGGATTAATACGAAGAGCCACTCAATTAGAGTGGTTTTTTTATGTTTAACAGCTTATTGTTTTTATGTAAGGTTTTGCATCAAATTTTTAAGCTAATTTTACACTAAATTTTAATCGTACTTGATGAAAGAATTGGTTGAAGACCTATCCGGTATTGCAGTTACTTTTTTTAAAAGTACCAAGGCAAAACGTATCAATATTACCCTAAAGCCTTTTGCAGGCGTTCGGGTAAGTGTGCCTAGTTCTGTTAGTTTTAAACAAGCAAAAACAGCCACACAAAAACGCATGAGATGGATTCAATCTCAAATATCTAAAATGAAGCGTGTAGAAAACCAGTACACCGTTTTTAATAGCAATACCAAGTTTCAAACACGTTCTCATTCATTAGTCTTAAAAAGGGTAGATGCCGAAGCGCTTAGGTCTTTTGTTGCCAACTCTAAAATAACGGTTTTTATTCCAAATTCTCTTAACATACTAGATGCTGTGGTTCAAACAGAAATTAGAACTGCCATAGTGCGAGCCTTGCGAAAGGAAGCTAAAGATTACCTTCCTGAACGAGTTGCCATTTTGGCTGCCAAACACAACTTTACGTATAAAAACACAGCCATTAAGAATGCCAAAACCCGATGGGGAAGTTGCTCGTTTGAAAACAATATTAATCTCAATTTACACCTTATGCGCTTGCCAGAGCATTTAATAGATTATGTTATTCTTCATGAGTTGGTGCACACAAAAGTTAAAAACCACAGCAAAGATTTTTGGCAACTCTTACAACTGGTTTCTGGTAATGCCAAGGGATTGGATAAAGAGGTTAAATGTTACAGCACCCATATTTACTAATTGTTTTGTAAGTTGTTTTAAGTGTAATCGCTTTTTTCGCTTCGGTTCAATGTTTTTAAAAAGTGTTTTTTTTTCTGCATCAATATGGCATATTTATTGAAGTAAAATTTGAAAGATTAAATGCAATTAATGAAAAATATTGTTGTTTTATTTGTTGTTGGAATGTGCACATTATTTATTTTTTTTAGTGCATCCAATTCGCATACAAATTCTACTGGAGCTCCATCTGGCTTTAGCGGTTCCGTCTCTGACGGTCAAAACAATTGTTCTTCTTGCCACATCTCAACGGCACAAAATTTACCTTCAAACACACAGGTTATCATCTCTTCAGAACTAGAAAATGGAGATCAATACACCCTTGGTGCTTCCTATTACATTTCAATAACGGCCTCATCTTCGAGTATAAATAAATTTGGTTTTCAGGCCTGTATGGAAAATACAGCAGGAGAAAAAGTGGGCCAATTGGTACTTTCCGAAACCGTTAGAACACAACTGGTGGGCAATGGCGATTACATTACGCACACAGCATTTGGAGCTGAAGCTTCGGGTATAAGCACCTGGTTGTTTGTTTGGAATGCTCCTTTAGTTCCTAAAGGCGATCTTACGTTACACACTTCAGTGCTCTTTTCAAACAACAACAATTTGGTGTCTGGAGATGAAGTAATTTACACTACACTTTCTTTAAATGCCCCAGAGTATGGCTGTACCAATAGCCAAGCGTTTAATTTTGATGCAGCCAATACCATTGAAGATGGTACCTGTTTTTTTAGCCAAAGTTCAGCTGTATTAAGTTTAAGTTACACATCGTTAGATGTAACCGGTTTTACAGGCGAAGAGCTCATACTGCCTATCAATGTACACAACAATTCTGATGAAGATTTGGTTGTGAATGTGGAACGTCATCTCATTTTACCTGGCACCCCTTACAATTGGTTTTGTTGGGACCTATGTTACGCATCATCAGTGAGCCAAAGTATCAATGGAATTGACATTTCATCAGAGCACTACACAGATGACTTTTCTGCACATATGCTAGCTGCTACACCAGGTAATTACGCAATTGAGTATTGTTTTTACACTGAAGGAGCCTTGGAAGATAGCATTTGCGCTACTGTTAATTACATTGTAGCGGGAGAGGTTTATGGATGCTTAAACCCAAATGCATTTAATTACAACAGTTTGGCAAATGTAGAGGACAGTTCGTGCATCACTTTTCCGCAACCAATTTGGTCATTTTCTGAGCCTACTTCCAACAATCACATCGTAGCCGTAAATTCAAACACTCCTGTACTGCTAAACAACGAACCCATAGCAATTGGCGATTGGATTGGAGTATTTTACGAAGCTGATGAGGGTTATGTTTGTGCGGGTTATACGGAATGGTTGGGCGAAAACACCACGATTTCTGTTACTGGTTTTGATGCTGAGCTTGGTCAAGGATTTCCAGATGGAGAAGCCTTTATTTGGCAAGTATGGGATGCCTCAGCGGGTGTTAGTTGGCCTATGTCTGTTACCTACAGTCTTTTACAGGACGATCAGGGTTCTTTTCAAAACAACGGATTTAGTTCTGTAACTTCTCTGGCAAACATTCAACCCATAAACAGTCAGTTGTTCGATTTGCCTAGTGGTTGGTCTTTTATTTCGTCTTACATAGCCACTTCAGAGATGTCTGTTGATCAATTCTTTTCTCCTATATATGAGGATTTGGTCATTGTTAAAAACAACAGTGGCGCTTCTTATATTGCGGCTTACAACTACAATTCTATAGGTCTGTTAATCCCGGGTCAAGGGTATCAAATAAAGGTAAATAATACTGCCACATTTAGTACAGAGGGCGATTATTTAAAGCCAGAGTTGTTTCCGATTGCTTTATTAGGTGGTTGGAACTTAGTTGGGTATTTGCCAAAAGTATCGTTGGATGCTGAACTGATTTTTCAGGAATTAATTGACCAAGACCTCATCGTAATCGTGAAAGATTACCATGGGAATACACTTATCCCTGAATTTGGGTTTAACGGTATTGGTTTGATGAATCCAGGTGAGGCTTATCGCTTAAAGACATCAGATTCCTGTTTACTCCAATATTAATTCTTTTTTTACTGCTATATCATCACTTTTCGTAAATTTGAATTCTAAAAATTATCTTATGAAAAAAATTATAGCAAGTTTTGTGTTCTTTTCGATGTTTGTTAGCTGTACAAAAGATTTAGGAACGCTCAAAAATATAAGTACTAGAGACTTTAATCCCGATCGGAATTATGAATTGGCCATAAAGCAGCAGTCTTTTACTGCAAATTCTATTGAGGCCTCCGTTAATTTAGCTTTAAAAGCTGTTCCAAATGCTTCGTTTTTAAAAAATACTAAAATCACGTCAAAGGGTAAAAAAGTAACCATTGTTACCGATATTTGGTCTATGACTAAGGAGAAGCCAAAAAAGCCTAAAAAACCAAAAAAGAACAAAAATCTAAAACTAGACAAGTTTAAAAACCCAAGAGGAAAAGGGGTTAAAAACAAGCCAACTGGTTTTAATATAAAAGATTTTAAAGAAGGAATGCAGGTTTCCTGGGACGATCCTAAATTTGGGTTTGGAACAGGTATGATTGCTCGTATTTCTGGAGGCACTGCTATACTAGAAAAGGTAGAAGATAAGTATGGTAAACAGATAAAACCCTTAGAATTACCTCTTGAAATTTTAAGACCCGAAAAAAGAAGAAAATAAGGTTCAAGAAGCTGCATTTAATGCAGCTTTTTTTAAGTTTTAGGAATGTTTTACCCTTTTAAAGTATTGCCTTACGGTTTAACCAAGACTCTCATATGATGCGTTTATTATTGATTTTACTGACATCCTTTGTGTATAGCTCATTATTTGCACAAACTATGGACAATAGGGGCTATGTTGTACAGAAAGGTGAATTGTCGCCTAAGTTTGAAATCGAACTGTTGTCTGGTGATACCCTTAGTAATCAATCTCTTTTAGGACAGGTAGTTGTGCTTCAGTTTACCGCTTCGTGGTGTAGCATTTGTCGAAAAGAGATGCCGCATTTGGAGTCCGAAGTATGGCAAAAATTTAAAGATGATGCTTTTCTGTTGGTGGGTATCGATTTAAAAGAAGATGAAGCAACCACGCTTGAATTTGCGGCTAAAATGGGCGTTACTTATCCTATGGCCTCAGATTTAGAGGGTCGTTTGTTTTCACTTTTTGCAGGGCCTAAACAGGGCGTTACACGAAACATTGTTATAAATAAAAAAGGCGAAATTGTCTTTTTAACGCGCCTTTACGATCGGGTTGAGTTTGAGCAAATGATCGAAATAATTGCGCAGGAACTCGAGAAGTAATTGTTCTTGTATTTGCTTAGCATACTCAGTTAACCTGAACATGTTTTGCAATTTGTTTTGCTTTGATCACCAAGTCCTCAACCGATTCATTGCCAAAAGCCAGCGCAACTCCCATTCTTCTGTAAGGTCTGGTTGTTGGTTTTCCAAATAAGATGCAATTGCTATTGGTGTATTTTGTGGTTTGGTTAAAACCTCGGTAAGTGGGTTGACTGGTGTTTTCGGATTCGGCTAATATCACAGCACTTGCGCCATTTTTTTCTAAGGTAATTTTAGGAACCGGAATTTTTAATACGGCTCTCGCATGAAGCTCAAATTCTGAAAAGTTTTGTGTGTTTCCCAATGTGACCATACCCGTATCATGTGGCCTAGGTGATAATTCAGAAAAGTAAACACCTTCTTTTCCAATAAAGAATTCTACACCCCAAATTCCAGCCCCACCTAAAGCAGCGGTTACATCTGCGGCCATTTTTTGAGCTTCCTTTAAACGGGTTTCCATCATGGGCATTGGTTGCCAGCTTTCTTGGTAGTCCCCTCTTTCTTGTCGGTGCCCTATGGGTGGGCAAAAAAGAGTTTTTCCGTTTTCTTGGGTAAGAGTAAGCAGGGTAATTTCGTACTCAAAATCAACAAACTCTTCTACAATTACCTCCATAAGGTCTCCTCTGGAGCCTTGCAAAGCAAATGCCCATGCTTTTTCGATGTCTTCTATTGTTTTAATTACCGATTGTCCTTTTCCAGAGCTTGACATTAAAGGCTTTACCACGCATGGCATACCGCATATTTCTACACCTGATTTTAATTCTTCAAACGAAGTGGCGTATCTGTAAGTCGCTGTTTTTACGCCCACTTCCTTGGCAGCCAAATCTCTTATAGCCTTTCGGTTCATGGTGTAGTTGGCCGCTTTAGCACTCGGAACTATTTGAATGCCTTGTGCTTCGTAATCGTAAAATCGTTCCGTTCGTATGGCCTCAATTTCCGGTACTATAATGTCTGGTTTGTGTTTGGCAACGATGTTATCCAATGCTTTTCCATCGAGCATGTTAATGACCTCAAATTCATGAGCTACCTGCATTGCAGGTGCATTTACATAAGAATCTACTGCAACAATGTATTGCCCCAATCTTTGGCAAGCGATTACAAATTCTTTACCTAGCTCTCCGGAGCCTAAAAGCATTATTTTTTTTCTCATAAATTCAAAGGTACTAAAACGCTCAACTAACTTAGTTAAAAATGGAGCAAACGACTTTATTAAATTGGTGGTTTATCGGTGTTTGGTATTCATGTAGTTTACTACAGCCTCAGCCAGTAAAGTTGCCGCTTGTGGATGGTTTCTAAACCACAATTCGGGTTCAATTAATTCCAACTCACCTAAAGCTAAACAATTACTGTTGTCGTAAAATACATCTACTCTAGCGTAAAGTGGCGGTAAAGGACAGGCAGAAAGAGCTTTCTCTGCAAAATTAATTTCCTCTTTTTTGGCCGTGTATTTTTCTACACTTCCTCCAAAATCATCTTGTACTCTAAAGTCACCAGATTTGGCTTTTTTAAGTACCGCATGGGTGTAGATTCCATTCATCATCATAAGACTTATTTCGCCTTGAGAAATAATATGGTCTTGAAACTCTTGAAATAATAGTGCCTCTTGCGCTAGGAGTTTTTCAAAATGAACTTGGTGTTCTGTAGCATTGTGTTTGGTTATTTTAAACGTTTCTCTACCGCCACCTCCAATAGCGGGTTTTAAGACTGCTTGTTGCCAACCTTTTTCTTCTAAAAGAGTTTTTAAATTCTCTTGGGTTCCTTTTTCAAGAAATAAGGTGGGCGGTATGTTTATCTGTTGTTGCTTTAAGTCTGTTAAGTAATGTTTGTCTAAATTCCAATAGATCAATTCGGGTGCATTTATGAAATGGAGTATTTTTTGAGTCTTTTCAAACCAAGAAAAAAATTCTGCATACCGATCGAAGTAATCCCAAGTAGTTCTAAAAATGGCATAATTACAAGTGGCCCAATCAAAGTCTTGAGCGTCCCAAGATTTTCTTATGACTGTACAGCCCTTTTCTTTTAGTGCTTCTAAAAGTAAGGTGTCCTCCAATATTACTTGGTTTATATACCAGTCGGTTGTCTCGGGTTTTTCGTAGCGAGAATCAGTTAAAATAACAATGTCGTACATTATTTATCCTTGTAAAATGAATTTTTTTATCCGGTTAGGTTAGTCAACTAAAAAAAAGAGCTTACTCAAACAAGTAAGCTCCTTGAGCGTTCTTAATTCGTCTTGTAAAAGACGTTTGCGCTAGTCTAGATTGAGGATGGTAGTTTCTGATCGTCTACCTGTATTTAAGTGAATCAAATAGGTTCCTTTTGCCTGTTTAGAGAGATCTAAATCAACAGTTGTGTTTGTATTTGGGGTGTACTGATTTAGTTTTAAGCTGCTTACTTTTTCGCCTAATACTGTGAATACTTCTAGCGTGGCATTTGTATTTTCATCTAAATAAAACTGTATTGTAGTTAAACCTTTGCTAGGATTTGGGAAACTAGTAATGGATTTTAGGGTTTCTTCTGTTTCCATAACAGCTAAGGTTAACGCAGCATTAATTGCATTTTTAACGCCTTGTTCGCTAATTGCTCCATTGTTTTTGTTGTACAATATTTGATGCGTATTTCCCGCCAAAACCACCACTTTAGGCATGCCATCCTCTCCGTAATCCTCCATGCTTATAGTACTTGAAGAAAAAGCAGTATGATTTTCCATAGCATTGTTGTCTCCCCAAGATGAAAGGTTAGAGCAGTTTGTATTTGCATAATCATCTACTAAAAAAAACTGAACCTTATCGGGGTGAGATTCTGAAAAAGAACCTACAGCATCGTAAGCTCTCGATCCGAAGTAGGCACAAGAACCACAAGGCATTACCCAGGCTAAAACAATAATTTTCCCAGCGTCTAATTCATCGAATAATGTATGAGAAACACCATTACAATCATCTTCAGTAAAGTTGGTTGCTGTGGTTTGAGCCTTGGAACATAGACTAAAAGTAAAAAGACTCATTAGGATAATAATACAGTGTTTTTTCATGGGAGGAGTTTTTTTTCGTTTTAGTGCAATAATTTTATAAAATTAAGTCAAAACAGACTATTTTTCCGTCTTTTTGTCTTAAAAACTATAAAAATAGGTTTTTTTAATAAGCCATTGTTACAATTTTCTCTACATCTACAGGAGTCAACTTACCGTGTTCGCCAATAGCAGTCATTCCTCTATCTTTTAGGCGTTTTGCAATTTCCGTTGCCGTTCCATTGTATTCTTTTGTGTATTCAGAAAGTTTTGTTTTGATACCTATACTGTGGAAAAAACCAACTGTTTTAGCAATGCCTACTTCTGCTTTTTCATCAATAGTACCCTCTGTAACACCCCAAACGCGCTCGGCATATTGCGCAAGTTTTTCTTTTTTTGTTTCGATGTTGTAGGTATAATGAGACCCTGTTAAAATGGCCAGTGTTCTGGCGTGATCTATTCCGTATAGAGCGGTTAATTCGTGTCCCATCATATGAATTGCCCAATCTGTAGGAACTCCTTTTTGAATAAGTCCGTTAAGTGCCATCGTACAACACCACATAAAGTTTGAGGCTGTTTTATAGTCGCTCTGATCTTTAAGAATAGTTGGTGCAATTTCAATCAGTGTTTGGAAAATACTCTCTGCAATTCGATCTTGCAGAAGGGCTCCAACCGGATAGGTCATGTATTGCTCTAAAACATGCGTAAATGCATCTGCCAGTCCATTGGCTATTTGTCGTTCAGGGATGGACGATACGACATTCGGATCAAGAATTGAAAAAACAGGAAACAAACCAGGGCCACCCATGGTTAGCTTTTGTTTGGTTTCTGCTCGGGTAATTACTGCTCCAGAGTTCATTTCAGAACCCGTGGCTGGTAAGGTAAGTACTGTGCCAAATGGCATTCCTTTTTGTGTCGGTATTTTATTTTGTAAAATAGCCCAAGGATCTTCACCTTTGTACAAAGCGGCTGACGAAAGAAATTTAGTTCCATCTATTACAGAGCCTCCCCCTACAGCAAGTAAAAAAGTAATATTTTTTGTCTTAATTACCTGCAATGCTTTTTCGAGTACCGCAAACTCAGGGTTGGCAGGTATGCCGCCAAATTCCTCAATAGTATACTCCTTAAGAGCGGTTTTAACTTGGGCATAAATGCCGTTTTTTTTAATGCTCCCGCCACCATACAAAAGGAGTATATTCGCCTCTTTTGGGATTTCATTCGCCATTTTAGAGATCTGTCCTTCGCCAAATATAATTTTGGTAGGATTTTTAAATTCGAAATTTTTCATACTAATGGGTTCAAAGACAAATTAACGTGTTCAAATTTAGGAAAAAATAGACTTTAAAAACGGATCTATTGTACAGGATTTTGGCTCGCTGTATTTATTTCTGTTTAGTCTTTTTTGTGTGGTCATTAAAGGTGGACAAATTTAAAAATCAAGCCATTAAAATAAAAAAAGCACCTACATCGCTGTAGGTGCTTTTGTTTGTGGGCCCACCTGGGCTCGAACCAGGGACTTTCTGATTATGAGTCAGATACTCTAACCAACTGAGTTATAGGCCCTAATAAAATGATGCTGTGCTTAAAGCGTTGTACCATTAAATTAGGGTGCAATAATACGCATTATCTGTTTATCTTGCAACGAAATTCCAAGATATGCTACAGGGAA
>Ga0209603_1001982_pt1 | contig 19996 bp, 16 predicted proteins | sample COGITO_mtgs_1206_FD_184812 | JGI IMG/M metagenome (GOLD analysis project Ga0209603, IMG submission 184812) | Pelagic marine microbial communities from North Sea - COGITO_mtgs_120607 (SPAdes) (version 2) | ecosystem: Environmental > Aquatic > Marine > Epipelagic ... | reverse complement strand
GGCGAGATCAGCTGCCGCACGCTGGCCAACTGCCTGGCAGAGACTTAGTGACCGCTGCATTGATCACACACAATCCCACTCAACGTCCAACAGTGTACCTCTCATGAGTCTGCGCAAAAAATTTAGTTATGAAAACAAAGCATGATGATTGTTATCATCGCGGCGGTGGCGGTGGCGGTCGTTGTCGTGGCGTTAGTACTCGTTTTTCGTCATCACAAGAAATCCCTCGATAAAGTTGCATCTTGGCAATATACTGCCGCCATTGTCGAAGACAGTTATTATATGCCCTGGCTGAAAGTGTGGACCAGCAACAAGCAAGGCGAGCAAGACTTGGTGCAAAGTGTTGTTCTGAACAATCGTGAAGGTGATGTGAAACAAGCCTTCTTCAGCCCTGATGGAAAATTGGCTGCCGTTCTGGTTGAGGCTAATTCTCCGTTTGACGATAATTTAGGGTTTCCGTTTTACATTACGGTTTGGGATATTGCGAAAAGCGAACAAAGGCATTTTCAAATGTTTGACCCATCAGTTCTTTCTTCAGACTTTAGACTTAAATGCGTAACCTTCAACCGGGACTGCACGAGAGTAGCAATTTCGTTGGGCAGTGAGTTGTCTGATCCTGCTTCGGCTGTGGCGGTGCTAAACATGGAGGATGGTTCAGTCGATCTTCTCGATCTCGGAAATCTCGGAACTATGAACCAGGACCCCATTGTGGCAACCATCAGCCCGGATGGACTTACAGTTGCCGTTGTCAATTGGAAACACAACGACGTATCCGACGTGTATGTACTGCCAGCGGATCCGACTTCTTCGGATCCAGTTATACTTATGAGTGGTTTTGGCACGACGGAGCCGGGGTTCGATTCTATTAGAAACCAATACGTCGAAACTTTGCGCTTTAGTCCAGACGGAAGCAAATTGATGGCCGTCGGCTTTGATAAGTTGTTTTTATGGCACGCCCAGACAGGTGCATCTCTTATTGTGCTTCCGAACGACATTTATCCCTTTCCGTTATCGTCGAACAACACTTATCCCCTTGTCGCACAATTCAGCTCAGACGGAGACGGGATTGTGTCCGTTTGGGCAACAATTGGTGATATAACACCGTCAACCGTGGTGGTAAGCCGCGGTCTCGACACGCTCGAACATCTTTTTTCAACCCTCAGTTGGCCATCCCACGACGAAACCACTCCTTACGACGTCCGATTCTCGCCCGCGTATGGTGTGAGGGACGAGACAATTATCGTTATGATAAGCCCAGACGGGGAGGGCGAAAATTATATCAGAGTGTGTCAAGCTGACGGACAGGAGCAGTTGCGCTACAATCTAGAAGGCCAACCATACGCAGTGACCGCAATAGCAACAGATGATAAAATACCGACGGTTACGATTCTGCCGTCAGTCTATCTTTAACACTGTGCTCAACGCGCAAGCCCACATACGGTGCACTCGAACGTGCGCCGCTCGTGCGGCTGGCGCTCAGAAGACATCGGGCCGTGACCGCGCGCCGCGCACAGGCCCTGGAAGATAAGCCGGCGCTGTGCAGCAATTTGACCAAGCTTTGCCGTACGGTCCGAAGCCCGCGCCCACCAGCACTGCGCCTCGCGACACGCTTGTCGCGCTAGCATCATGTAGCACAGACGCTGCCATCGCTCCATGCGGCCGCTTCGTTTTGGTATTTGTCGAAAAAAAACCAGTCTCATCAAAATGAATTTACAAGTGGCCCTAGCCGCCATATTTTTTGGTGCAATGGGGCCGATGGCGCGAACCACTGGCGTCGGCCCGGCATCCATTGTCTGTATTACGTCGCTCGCGGTGGCGATGTGTCACTTGCACAGCGACGCGGTGCTGCAACTCGCGTGCGCCGACCGTCGGCCGCTGCGCGTGGACATCGCCTTTGCGGTGGCGTGGCTGTATGCGGTGACCAAGATCTGCCTCGCCATCGCCTACGTCCACCTGCCAAGTTCCACCGCACTGCCTATGTTCTTCTTGTGGGTCCCGCTCACCGAACTGTACGAAGTGTGGCGGGGCAAGCACTTGGAACTGCGCGATAGCGTGCGCATGGTCTGTGTAGTGCTGGGTGTGCTGATACTGGCAACCTCGGACGCGGCGCTGCCCGACAACCGGCTGCGCGCCACGGCGATGGTGGCGGTTGTAATGGCGGCCGCGGCCACTGCGGTGCGCATGTCGCTGTTGCGTGAAAGTACGGGTCTGCTCACGGCCCAGCAGAAGACCGCTGTGCAAAACAGCCTGGTTGGAGCCGCTGCGGCCGCGGTAATGCTGGTAAAGCCATCTTTGATCAGCGCAGTCCCGGCGCGGGCACTGCTGCTCTGGGTTGCGTACGGCCTCGGGCTTTACGTCGCGTATCTCAGCCTGTTCCAAGGCTTTGAGGAGGCAAATGTTGCGAATACAGCTTACTCGCTGTTACTCGAGCTACTGACGGCGGTGTGCTTCGGTGTATTCATATTGGGAGAGATACGGATGGCTGTATTCACGAACATCGCGGGTGTGAGGCTGCCGCTGCGCAAGATCGCGGGCCTCGGGCTGGTGACAGTCGCAACAACCCTCGGGGCGGCCGCCTAGTCGGCGTCGATGTCCAAATCTTGCTCGTCCACCGAGTCGTCCGCCGAGTCGTACTCCGCATCCGGATCTTCGTCCGATACTTGCTCGACAAAATCGATATCTTCCCCACCCTCCTCGTTATGGTCGTCGTCCTCGTCCTCGTCCTCGTCCTCGTCCTCGTCGTCGGAAAAAGCTTCGTCCTCGCTGTCAAAGTTTTCGTCCTCCAGAGCGGCCTGAATTTCGTCGTCGGGCACGTCGTCCAAAACCAGCGCACTGTACTGCTGCTGCCACTCGTCCATGTCCACGAGGCGCTCTGTCGGCTTGCGTCGGCGCTTGCCCGAGATAATGTTCCGCGCGTCGATGCCGTCCTGTTCGTCAAGATCCGAAGCGGCGCGCTTGGGGCTCGCTTCGGTGGCACCGCTGGAGCACTCTTGTTCCATAGAAGACATGTGTGCTGCAATACCTCCCGTCCGTTTTTCATGGCCGGCAAAAAAAAGTTTTAGCTCTCATCTGTAAACTTGCGCGCCAGCCGATCGTAGTCCTGCCGGCCGTGAAGGATGCGCGCCGCCGCCGCGGCCATCGTCTCGGCCGCCGTGCTGTCGTTAGACGGCGTGTCGGGAAACAGGTGTGGGCAGCAAGCCTCGATAAGACAGGCCAGCAAAACCTGGTTGTCCGACCCAAAACCCGGAGTGCTGCTGTGTAGGATGCAGAGTTTGTAGCACTCGATAGCGCGGGATTGCGTGTCGGTGTGATTCAGATACGGAAACACGCCGCCTGCCCGACTCGCGGACGCAATCATATGCTTGAATTTGTTGACCAGTCGGTCCATGGTAATATCGGTGATGCGCGCGCCGTCGTACAGGACCTCCCCGCGCCTGCGACGCTTTCCGGCGCGCCGCGTGGGCGCTACCACGACGGGATTCGGCAGGTCCCCGCTATCCCGCTGCTGCATCAGTTCGCGAATCCTTGCAACCCAGCCCATGACGCGGGACTTGCGCAGAGAATCCGGATCGATCGTGCACACGTCCTCCGTGCGCACCACATCCCAGCACGCGCACACACAGGCAAGTCGGGCGATACTGGCGGCCCAGTGTTTGTTGTCTTTTAGAAACTGACTAGGGACAGCGGGTTTCCACCGCAGCCTGTTGGTAGACGACAACATCACGTGTCCAAAAAGCGGCTCGCTGTCAAGGAAAGCCGGCGACCGCAGCCTGACTTGGTGCACAGCCAGCGCCCCGCACTGCCGAACAACGCGGTGCGGGTGCTCGTACGGGATGTCGGTGTAGCGCTTGCGCTTGTTGCGATCTCCGTAAAGCGCCATCACTCGGACAAAATGTTCTGCAGTTCCTCGCGCTGCTCGTCGGTCAACGATGGGTCGTCGTTCACGTACTTTTTCTCGGGCTCGGGCTCGGGCTCGGGCTCGGGCTCGGTCCCGGGCTCGGGCTCGGTCCCGGGCTCGGGCTCGGGCTCGGGCGCGGGCGTGGGTGCGGGTGCGGGCTCGGGCGCGGCCGATATCAAGCGTGCGATCGCAACCTCACAGCGCTCCACCTTCTCGACAAGAGCACGCAGGGTTTCCAGAATCTCCTGTTCCGCTGTGCCGGTTGTCTCGGGCCGCGGTATCTGCGATTGCGGGGTGCGCGTGCGGAACGGTACGTCCCGTCGGCTGTTCTCGACGTATCCAAACTCGGTGCTCATTCGGTTTAACCATTACAAAGGAAAAAAAAAGTTGTTGCAAACGCGATTTTTGTCACAATTTATGTCACAATTTATGTCACAATTTATGTCACAATTTATGTCACAATTTATGTCATAATTTATGTCATAATTTTTGCCACAAAATGTTTTTGTCCCGCAAACATCGCGGCAATACCGAGACAGCGCCGCGGACAGCGACGCGACAACCCCATGGCATCCACGGTGGTGCGCAAACGCAGGCGGACCGCTCGGTGCGGCAGGTATAACGACAAGTACACGTATCCGGACGGCCGCGTCTACGACGGCCAGTGGCTACGCGGCAAGCGGCACGGCCAGGGCAGGATAACGTACATGGGCGGCTACGTTTACGACGGCGAGTGGCAGGAAGACAAACGCCACGGCGACGGCAAGTTTTTGCGCCCCGATGGCTCTCTTTTTTACGACGGCGAGTGGCACGACAACAAGCGCAACGGGCACGGCAAGCTCGAGCGCCCGAATGGCGACGTCTACGAGGGTCACTGGGTCGACGACAAGCGTTGTGGCCACGGCAAGATTACGTGTTTGGCTACCGCCGCCTGCTACATCGGTGGGTGGAGTGCCAACGTGTTCAGCGGCTATGGCACGATGACGTCCGGCGGCTACATTTATGAAGGCGAATGGCAAAATGGCAAGCGGCACGGCCGAGGCAAGGTTGTTTTCCCGGGCGGCCACTCCTACAACGGTCAGTGGTACAACGACCTGCGCCAGGGCAAAGGTAAACTGATGCATTCGAACGGGACTGTCAGCTACGACGGCCATTTCCACAACAACAAGTGCAACGGCAAGGGCAAGATGATCTACCTGGGCGGTGCCAAATACGACGGTTCGTGGCAGGATCACAAGCGTCACGGCTGGGGCAAATTCAGCTGCCCGCGAGGCGTTGTCTACGAGGGTGAGTGGATCGATGACAAGCGTTGTGGCGTGGGTAAGCAGATAACATCGGACGGATCTGTCTACGAGGGCCAGTGGAAAGACAATGAGCGTCATGGCGACGGTTGCGAGGAAAGTGACAACGGCTGTGTCTACGAGGGCCACTTTGAGAAGAACAAGCGCAGCGGCAAAGGAAAGTACACTGCGAAAGACGGCAGCGTCTTCTACGACGGCGAGTGGCACGAAAATATGCGCAACGGCATCGGTCTGAGCAAGCACTCGACATCGGAAGGCATTGTTGTCTACGGCGGCATGTGGCATGAAGACCAACAGGACGGCGATGGCAAGATGACGTACCCTGATGGCAGCTTCTACGACGGAAACTGGCGGCGTGGCAAGTTTCACGGACAAGGCCGTGTCGTGTTTGCTGACGGTCTGTATTACGACGGCCACTGGCAGGACGGCAAGCGCGACGGGCACGGCAAGGAGTTGTCGGACGGCGGTACCGTCTACGAAGGCGAGTACCGCGACAACAGGCGCCACGGCTACGGCACCGAGAAGCTGTCCTGCGGCACCTCCGTCGAAGCACGGTGGCGTCACGGGGTACGGCAGCAGTCGTATCCCGATCCTCCCTCGGATTTCAAATGCCCTATCTCTAAGGAGCTGATGGACGATCCTGTGGTGACCGACGACGGGGGGACGTACGAGCGGGAGTGCATCGAGGAGTGGCTCAGCACGCGCAACACGGACCCGGAGACCAATGCCGAGCTGGAATCGCGGCGTCTGGTGCCGAACAGAGCTCTGCTCCGCTTGATCTCCGCCTGGAAGGAAGAACAGGAGCCTGACAGCTTTCGCACCGTTCGTGACAGGCAAGACGCTGAATATGCCGAGGCTCTAGCGACTGACACAGCGGCCCAAGCGACCGCCGAGGCGACTGCGGAGGCGAACCGAGTGGCTGCCGCCGCAGCTGTGGAAGCAACTGCCACGTTGGCTGGACCTGTCGACGAGGTTGTTGTGAGAGCAGCGCGTCTGCGTCGTTTCAGCGTGGAGGCGCCTACGGCGGAGACGGCAGCTGCTACAGTACTGTGGAGGTAGCAGCTGCCATCGAGTTGTACAAATGAAAACGTTTTAAGGTTACGATCCCATCTGCGCCCGGTAGCCTCCCAAGTAGTAGACTGGCACGACTGCGAGGAAGAAAGCAAACACCAGCGTCTCCGTCAGCCACAGGTTCCCGTACGGGTGCGAAACTTTGAGCAAGTCTTCGATCACGGGCTTTGTCAGGGCAAACGCGAGTATCGACAGTAGTAGCAGCGCGTACAGCGCCACGAACGGCTTTGGCACTGTCTTTGAGCGACGCGACGTGTCGTAAACGAGCAACCCGGTATACAACACGGCAAAAGCGGCCAGTGGCACGACGGTGAGAAAGTGTGCCAAGCCGCCATGGGTGATCGGCACGCAAAGGAACGCGAAGAAGGACACGACCAGCCCTACGACGGCGACCGCTTCTGGCACGGTGCCCGTGTCGCTTATTTGGTACGCGTACAGGAGCATGGGAAACATGAAACACGCGAGCAGCACAAGCTGCGAGCGCGTGTTAAGAATGTACCCCGATATAGAACCCTCGTAGCCGTCGTCCTGGTCGACAAAAGACTCCTCGATGTACGCAGCCCTACGTGCAAAGCCGTGTTGCGCGAGCGCCGGCAATACTGATAGAAAAAGCGTGGGTATCGCAAACGCACAGACGCATAGCGCGCGCAGCCACGCTTTCATTTACACTGGATTCTGAAAAAAGAACAGCACCGTGGCGGCCGTCGGGCGATCGGCGGGCGCGCGCTTCGTCATCTCCTCGATCGCACACTCTTCGGGGTCGTTTTCGTCGGCGTCGCCGACCACCCGCGCTTCGTACAGACGACCAAACTTGATCGCGAACAACAGTGCGCCCAGCCCGTAGATGTCGGCCGGCCGACCGTCCGTCGCCGTGTGGTTCTTGATTTCAGGTGCTGCGTAGCCCTCCGTTCCGCGCTGCGGGCAGCAAGCCTTCGGACCCGCAAACCCAAAGTCTGCAAGCTTGGCCAATACCATGCCGTTTCGCTCTGGGTCGCGGTCGAGCAGAACGTTCTCGGGTTTGACGTCGCCGTGGAAAAGTTCGCCCGTGTGCAGATAGCGCAGCGCGGCGGCTACCTGCGCCACGACCGTCGTCCTCATCGCGACGGCCGGGACACCCCGACTAAACACGTACTGCTGCAGGTCCCCGCCGGCAACAAACTCGAACGTGATCGCAAAGCGGTCACCTTGCATTCCGCAGCCAATGCACCTTACAATGTTGGGGTGGCTCAGTTTCGAGAGGAGGTTGTACTCGGAGCGCCCAAGCTCGACTAGGCCCTGGTGTGCGTGAAAAACCTTCACGGCCAGCTTGCCTTGACGGAACACGGTAGCCGACTGGCCCAGCCCGAGCTGTGCCACTGGAAAACGAAGAGTGTGCAAACGCCTGTGGATGGCCCACGCTGCCGCCGTGCACAAGCCGAGCCAGCGCAACCAACGGAACAAGGCCATTGCTCCAAGTTGAATTTGAATTTGTATTCTGCAAATTAATTTTTGTCACAAAATTATGTGACAAAAATTGTAAAACATTAACGACAAAACTTTTGTATGGCCGCCCCACTCCCGCTTCCCCGCCTGGTCGCGAGCAATCCCCGCACACCCAAACCACACAGGACCGTGCCGGACGACGCATTGACCGTCCTGCGCGAGCACGCCGACGGTCCGCGGCCAGACCTCGTGGTCGACCACCGTTGTCTGGAGCCACTGGACGCGGGGTGTTCGGTCAGCGACCATCTCGCTGATGACTTGATCGAGCGCATTCTCGTCACGACGAACCTCCCATCAGTCGTAACAACCGAAGAAGTTTCGAGCGACGGTTAGCATGAATCCCAAGTCGTGAACCGTCACATTTTTAGTGGCATTTCGCGGATGATTATCGGCCCCGCCAGTTCTGTACAGTTTGTTGCTTACTACAATGTCAGCTGAAAATTGTGTTCTTTCATTACAGGGTACAAAGCTTTCCCATGTATTTGTTGATGGATCGTAGAGCTCGGTAGGTCCAGGTCCATTTGTACCGCCAATGGCGAGTATCAGACCTTTAATTACGGCTACCGTGTGACCTTCACGTAAATGTATCATTGATGCACGTTCTATCCACTGAGCGCTTGGATTGGTCAGGTCCAAAGATTCCACCTTGCCGGACATGTTCCCGTCGACAAAGCCACCGATGGCGTACAATACATTGTCAACCACGGCGGCAGCTCCGTAATACCTTGTGCCTTGTTTCATGTCTGGAAGATTTACCCAGTTGTCCGTGCCAACGTCGTAGACCTTGCCAGTATTTACGGCAAGTCCAGTATTCGTCGTTTTTCCGCCCAGCACGTAAATTTTGCTTGTATCCTCTGTGGCACCTTCCACACCGACAGCGGCGTGAGCCCACAGAGGTGTTGGCATCTTTGCGGTGCTCGTCCAAACAGGCACACCATTGATAGTGACAAAAGGGTCAAAACGCTCCACGGTATCCAGCACGGTGTTTTGTCCCCCCAAACTGGCCATTCCGCCGATGGCGTACACTTTATCGTAAATCGTCGCGCTGCCGAGACCGTGACGGTGTGAGGACATCTTAGTCGTAGTCGTCCATGCGTTAACGTTACCAAAAGTCAGGTCTAGGTATTCAACTGAATCCAAGCCGATATAGTCGAAAGGGCTGTTTGACGCACCCGTCTCACCGCCAAAAGCGTACAGACAACCGTGTGCAACCGCGAGACCGTGGCTTTTGCGGACCTGGTTCATTTCCGCAGGACGAGTTCCGCAGTTGTAAACCGGACAGTCCGGACAGGTATCGTCACGCTCGGGCTCGGGAGCGGGAGCGGGTTCGGGACAAGCGTCGCATTTTTCGCAGTTCCCTTCCTCGCATGCTTCACATGTGGCGCAAGCGTCGCAATGTTTGTGATTGCCAGCCAACACGACAATGGTAATGACAGTAATACACAGGACTACTGCTACAAATGCGGCTACCGGAGACATGTTTGGTTTTAAGATTGTCCATATTTTATCACGCACTCAATTTTGTGACAAAATTTAAATTGACAAAAATTGTTGCACACAACTTTTGTCACAAAATTGGCACACAACTTTTGCCACAAGCCTGCGCAACCAACGAGTCGCGCGCACCCTACCCCGATGCAGGCCGGCTCGTACTCGCTGGGCGCACCGGTTGTGACCGGAGGCCACTGCCGCTGCGGTTTTACCAAACTGGCGACGGGCAGCCCTTCGGCGTGCAGCTGCAGCCCCCCGTACAACGGGCTCGGGGTCAAAAAAGAGATGGCGTTTGAAGGGTTTGCGTCGGCCACCGACGCAGACTACGAAAAGTACGACATGTCGGCGTCCGTCCTGTTCCACAGCGAGTTCCACCACTGTTCTTTGCTGCACAAGCTGGGCGTCGGGCCTTGTGTGCGCGACAGCACCCTTCAGTACATCACGACGGACCGAGCGATTGCGATTGATGTGTACCGTCGCAAGCTACACGGAAAACAGGCGGACATGAAGCGGCTGGAGCTGCAGACCCTTTGGTCTCAGAGACAGTGGCGAGAGAAGCCTGCTGTTGGATCCATCACCTGCGACTTTGCCGGCTGGGACCTGATGCGGTTCATGCGTGAGTTTCCCGTCGACCTCGCGCTGTACGGCCAAATCCTGCTCGCCTGCTACATCAAGGTGGCGGCGATGGAGTCGGTCGGCATCCGCCACAAGGATCTGAGCGACAGGAACGTCTGCATTGACGGCAGGCGGCAGCGCGTGCGCTTCGCAGGCCTTGTGTTTACGGTGCCGACCGTGCAAGTGATCGACTGCGGATTCACCGAGAGCGCCTACGTTGACACGCCGTTCGTCATTACGGACAAACTTGTGGAACTGAACGAGGATCCGCTCCCCAGCGTTGCCGAGATGCCCGCGGCTTTCTGGAAGCTCAACTGTACCGCGGAGAACGTGTGGGGCGACGCGTACCACTGCATGATGCACCCACACCTGCACGGACGCGCGCTCGTGGATTTTCTGCAGCTGCTGCTCTTTCTCTGGCAAAGCACGTCCCCCGTCCCTCACCGCCGCTGCGCGTGCGGCGGTTCGCGGCCGTGCGTGTTCCGGCCGTGCTTCGATCAAGACGGCCGCAAGCACCAGAAGACGGAGAGGCTGTTCCACTGGGCCTACGCACAAGGCGACAATCCGGAGTTCTGTCACGGGGCGGACACCGTGCGCGACGTGGCCGCGATGTGCGGCGTGCAGCCCGAGGCTGCGGCTCCGAAGGACGACCACGGCGTGATCGATTACGACGAGAAGATCCGCGTGTTTCGCGCGCAGCATAAGTCGCCCGACATGCACACTAACAAGCGCGCTCGGTGCGACAAAGCCGCTTGAGTCTGGCGAACGAGTCTCAATTAATAATCACAAGAACGTCGTTTAATCACGCACGGCGCCCGCGTCCAACACACGCTTGCTCCCGGCGAGCCGTGTCTGCAAAAACTCCCTTATGCCCCCCGTGCCCTCATGGCGGCAACACTCCTTGCCGTCGTTAAAAACCACAATCGTTGGGATTGTTTTGATCGCGAAGGACACCGGTAGCGGCTCCGAGTCCGCGTCGCCGACATCGACCATGGCAAACGCCATGTCACTGTGCGCGTTGCAACTCTCCTCCATCGCGGGCAGGCACTCGTTGCACGGCGAGCACCACGACGCCGTGAGCAGCATCACAGCCTTTGGGTTGTCGCTCACATACGCCCCCACGGACGGCACGTCGAGCACCTGGACGCGTCCCGAACCCTCGGTAAGAACCTCGGTTGTGACAACTTGCGCCGCCTCTACAACGTGCGCAGTGCAGGTTTGTCCCGGCTCGACTGTGAAAAAAGCGTTGTGTGTGGGCGTGCTCACGTTGCCGTAGACGCGAACCTGACCCGCCTGGGTGATGCCAAACAAACGGGCATTGGCGGGGGCTGTCAGCACAAACGAGGCGTCGCTCTCATACACAAGCACCTCTACCTTGCCAAACGTGGAATTGTACGCCAGTAGCGTTTCCATGCTGCGGCGTTCGATGGGCACGGCCGGTCAAACGTGTCAAAAAAAAAGGTTCTAGGTACCAAATGGACATCGCCAGTCTCTGGTGGCGCGTGCTGCGCCGCGAGCAGGAAGGCGGTGTGTCCGAGAAGCTCGCGCAGCTGCCTGCCCGGCGTGGTGTGCTCGCGGCGACGGAGCTGTCTCTGGCCGTCTCGGACGGCCTGGTCGTCGACGGAGACCGGGATGTCGTCTGTGGATCGGTCGCGCTGATTGTCCCGGTGCGCGGGCGGCGGGACGAGCGGTTGTGCGTCAAGCTGCTGCGACCGGGAGTGTGCCAGAAGCTTGGGTCGGACCGGCGCGGGTTGCTGCAGCACGCGCGCCTTGCGGCAATGGTAAACCCGACCGCCGGCCGCGCGCTCGTAGAGCTGGCTGACTCGCTGCGGGACGAGTGTGACCTCGGGCGCGAGCGCCGGTTCGGCGACGTGCTGGCCAAGTGCTTGCACGGACACCCGTGGGCGCGGTCACTCCGGTACGTGCCCGACCTGTGCACCGCTCACCGGCTGGTGTACCACTACGCGCCCGGCGCGACGTTGCACCACCGGTCGCCGGGACCCGAGGTGTCGGAGCGTCTGTTAGAGCTCCACTTCTGGCTGCTGTGGAAGTTCGGCATCGTGCAGACGGACGTCAACCCGGGCAACTATCTGTGGGACGCCGCCTCGGGACAGCTGACGATGCTGGACTACGGCGCGGTCGCGCGCGTCAGCGAAGAGTGCACTCGGCTTGTGGACGCGACCCGCAGGGCCCGCGCAGATCGGCACAAGCTATCGCTGGTCTTCCGGAACCCTGCGCTGTTCCGGACGGTGCACGAACAGCAGTCGCTCGTGTGGTCCCACGACCGTGTCGCGTTCTTAAGCGCGGTTCCCGCGTCGGCGCGAGACCCGGCATTGATGACCGCACAGCTTCCCGTTGGTTTCTGTGCGGTAATCCGAGCGACTGTGCAGCTGTTTGACGTGCTGTGCGGCCTCGCACACCCGCTGTGTCCTGGGCCGATCCTCGGCCGGGCCGAGGCAAACCTTTGATGAATTTTGGGGATTCGGACATTGGCACAAACTTTTTTTTTTTCGCGACTGTGCACGACGAAAGAGGCCGTCGGAACCACACCCAACCCAGCTGACGATGCCAGCCGCTGCCTCCAAGACCCAGACCCAGACTGAGACCCAGACTGAGACCCAGACCGCCGCTCCGGCCAAGAAGATCGCAAAGAAAAAGCAGACTGACCCGAACGCCAGCCTTGTCGTGACCGCGCGCATCAAGGCTATGTTCAACGACGCCGACATGAACACCAGCGGCGACCTGGCCGACGCACTGACGGCACAGTTGGCGGTCGCCATGCAGGCGGCGATCAGCAACGCCAAGAACAGCAACCGCAAGACGGTGCGCGTCGAGGACGTCTGCCTGGTCAACGTCCTTGCAGAGCCGGCCGCCCGCGGCCTGGCGTGCACCGAGGAGACCACGGCCGCGATGGAGGGCGCGCTGAAGGAGCTCTCAGGCCGCGCCTGCGTCCGCGCGGAGGGCAACAAGCGGAAGAAGCTGCTCGCTGTCGACGTCTAGCGCGCCCAGCGATTGACCGACACGGGTCGTCGGGATTAGATAAACATTGTCTCAGACGTCGTCTTAATAATGATATCGATTCCGATTCCCTCACATTGGCGTCCAATAACAAGCGCTACATCATAAATACGGTAGATGTTGTGACGGGATAATCATATCGATTCCGATTCCCTCGCACTGCTTTTCTGTGTAGAAAGACTCCAACTGCAGCGTCGTCTCGACGCAGCGGCCCAACAGAGCGATCATGCTTTCCGCGTGCCACACCAGACCGCACGCGCTGAACGATTTCTTGAGCCCCGAGATCTCGTCGCCCGCGAGCGTGCGCCGCTCACCGCCGCGCAGCGCCTCAACGTCGACTGTACCGCTGACCACGTCGACGTGCGTCAGCCGCACCAGTTGGGGCGGTACGTTGCCTTCCGAACGGCCAATGCTGGCAATTTCGCCGCTGTGCCACAGCTTGGCGGTGTGCGCCAATGAGTCGCGCCGCTTGATCCGCGCGATGCTGGCGGCAGCGGCCTCCGCGACATCCCTGTGCTTCTGCCCGAGCTTCAGCGTCTCCACAATGTCAACAAACTTCGAAGCCGATGCGGCCATCCGCACCGCGGTCTCGGGACGGGTGCTTTTGCGATGCTCGGCAAATTCCACGTCCATGTCGCCAAGCAGCACCAGGAGGTCGGATCGCTTGCGCTCCAAGAACGTCAGCACTGACACACCGTGGACGCTCGCAAGCGCCAGGCTGTTTTCATACAGAATCTTCAGCTTCGCCAGCTTGTACGCGCGCGAAAAACGCATGTATACCTCGGGCGACCCAATGGGAATTTGTGCGACGACGGCTTCGTCGGCGCTGTTTTCCCAGCTCGCGATCCACCACAGCTTGTCCCCGGTCGTGCCCGGGTCGAACGCTGCCCGACAGAAACCGGCAAACGTCCCCGCAAGCTCGCCGACCGAGGCAGCGCCGACAAGGCTCCGCGCTAGCCGCTGCATAATCCCGCGATTGTTCTCAAAGGCCGTGTGGTACTGGTCCATTGGTTTTGCGTTCGACAGCCGCATGACGGGCTCCCACTCGGCGCGCGCCACAAGACAGTACCCCGGTAGATTGCCCGGCGGCCACGAATCAAACGCAAAGAGGTCCCGTTCCTGCTTGACGCACTTGTTTTGCACGCAGGGAAAGGGCTTGCACCCCAGCAGCAAGTTCGCCGGGCCGATGTACTTTGTGCGAATCTCTTGATTGGTGTCCTCTTCGGCGGCAAGCAGCCACAGGGCGTCCGTCTGGTTCATCTCGCCGTCTTTTTTGGTGTGCTTTTTGTAAAGGTCTGCCACCTTGTCGACAAAATTGAACTCTCTCGTGCCTTCCATGGGGCGTGCGTCTTGGACGAGCTGCGACACGTCCGGGGGCAACGCCGACCGGTCCACTGTAAAAACGAGCGTGTGGTTGCGATGTTGCTTTTTGATCACGGGGACGCTGAACTCTGACAAATTCACGAACATTGGCACCGCGGAACCGTGCGTGTAGCGACGAATGTGCACCACGTCCACAAAATCCTGCTGCGGTGACGTATTCACGAGTATTGGCACCGCGGTGTGCGTCGTGTATCCTGACGTGTAGGCCCGCGCAAGGTCTACCTGCGGGCTGGCAAAGTCGCCGCCGTGGTAGCCTCCGGTGACGCTGGCGACGCTGACAAGCTCGTCCATCGCTACGCGCACGGTCCGCAACAGTTTCGGATCAGGCCCTTTCGAAAACAGCGGATTTTCCCTGAACGACTGCCCCCACTTCGAAGCGGAGAGGTTGACCGGCAGCGGTATTCCCAACGCGGTCGGATTGTGAGCAATTGTTTCGTACAGGTCCGTTAGCACACGGTTGTAAGCGGACTCGTTCCAAACTCTTGTTAAATCGCCCCTTTCGACACGCGCCTGCTTTTCAATCGCTCTCTGTAGCGGCGATGGGAAGATCACTTTTTTCACTCGCGCCACGAAATGTTTTTCTGGTATGTCCTTCGTCGACGCCTCGTGAAAAATATCGAGCGTGGCCTCGAGTGTGTCTTTGTCAAAAACGTTAGCAAAAGGGCTTGCGAAGGGCATCACGTCCTCGTGCGTGAGCCCGCGCCCCTGTAGCGTCTCGTTTACTATGTCTAAAGCCGCCGTCTCGGGCAGGCTCTCGGTGTCACGGTTGCAACCCTGTGGCTGGCGAGTGTCACACGCCTGGTGAAACGAGTGCTGCGATGTACAGAGCACGAACAACCTGCACGCGTCTTTGACGGTCAAGCGAATGCGACCGCCGTGGGCCGCCTTCGCCCAGAATTCGTTGACCGCGATCATGTACGGCGTGACAAGAATATGGGACACGTCCGCTTTGAGGTCCGCGGTTTTGTCCAGTCCAAATATCGAAAGCGGGTGGCTTTGTTTGTGGTGGTGAATCGCCCAAAAGACGACACTGAACGCGTAGTGTGTTTCCGATACATCTAGCTCCGCTTGGTCAAGTGGGAACATCATCACGTCGCCGTCGCCCCCCGCATTGGCCAGCATCTCGTCGATCAATGTCGTGTCGCTGCGACGCGAGTGCGCGCTGCCCGTGCCGTCGTTGCTCAAAATTTCGCCCAAGTCCCCGACGCCGTCGTCGGCAAACACACCCCCGTGTAAGAGACCTTCGTTGACCACGCTGAATTGAGCACCGCTGTACTTGACGTTGCCGTCGTGGCCCGCAAACTCAAACACACTGGGGCACCCGCTCACCAGCACGTTGCCCTTGTGCCGAAACGACCAGCCCGTGCTGGTTGGGTCCTTTGTGAGCCCGACCGCGGCCTTGTCTCCTTCTCCCTCCGTGCGCAGGTAGACTGCTCCGGTAGAATAGCGACAGTCGTCGCCCTTGGTAAAACAGATCGCGTCGCTGAACGAAAGAAAACTCCGGGCTGAGCCGCTTGCGAGCTGCAGCATGGCGTTGGTTTGGCGAAGGCACTGCAGTGACGGAAGTAGGTCGAAGATCTTGAGCGCCTGGAAGCCCGCAAAGGGCACAATGTTCTGGGTTTCCAGCGGCCCGGGTGCGGGCGGCTGCGACCCGTGAAAGTGGTCTAGTCGCACAAAGTTGGCCGTACGCACCGCCTCGGACATGTTGTCCACGAGCGGGCGGTCCTCGGGCGTGCATCGGACACGGAAGCGGTCCAGCTCGCGAATGTATATGTCCGAAATTGCGGCGGCGGCGGCGCCGGTGCTCAGAGCGAGGGTAAAACCCATAAAATAACCGTCTTGTCCAGCAAACCTGCGACTGTACGTGAACGTGTCGGTGGTAAACTCAACCGCAGGGTTTATCTCGCCATTGTCATTTTCATTATCGTCACCGCTGTGCTGTGGCTCGCCGATGCTGGCGCGCGTACCGGCAAGTAGGCGTGTGACGACTGGTTTACCTTTGAAACGTTCCCTCCGTGATTTGTCCGCGGGACAGAGCACAGACCACACTAGTACCATAATCTGCTGCCGGGCCGAAAAGTCGACGGAGAGTGCGATGGGCCTGCAATGGGTGCGGTACCAGCCCAAGACGCCCGACGTCGGACGGTACGTGATACCCGGCAGACGAACGCCGCCGTAGATCTGCATCGAGTCGCCGGCCGTGCCCAGGCACGAGTAGACGGAGTCCTGCAGCTGCCCTAACGTGGTCGCCGTGGCGCCCGCATGTAGGTCCAGATCGGGATCAGACAGCGCCGCTGCGCGCAGCGCGGGCAGAAAGTAGGCGGGGTTGTTAGCGACAATCTTGATGTGAGAAGTTTCCCCGTCGGCGTTTGTTTGCCACCGTGTGAGCATGTCCTTCAATGCGGCAGATTCGTTACTGTCTCGGTTTTCTAGCTTATTCAACAAGGTGTTCTCCGCGCGACTACTCGACGTGTGCTCATTTTCTGCCCTGCCGACCCTGTCGTGCACGATGGTCTCCCACAGAGCTGTGGAGCTAAGTGCCACGTCGCCTGTGCCCATCAGACGGGCGATCGCGCCAAAAACACCGTCGTTGTTCAAGAGCGCCGCGCGCTTGTCAAAGTCAGGGATCAGAATGCGCGCGACGCTGAGAAGCAGGTGTTGCTCCAGGTGGTCTTGGAACCACTCCTTGCTGTAAATCGCGACCAACCCGATCATCTTGAACACCAGCGCAAACAGCCTCCACAGGACGCCGTTCGTTGTCTCGGCATCTTTGGTCAAAATATCGGTCGGCTGGCGGGCGTCCTCGTGGATCAAATAGTACAGAGAGTCGTCAGAGGTCGTCGCGGTGACACATTCGATGTGCTTCAGGAGCTGCCGCGTCTGCTCCCCGTGATCGTCCCTGTCCCACAACCACGTGGGTGGCATCGCGGTCGGCACCGCGGTCGGCATTGTCTTGCGGGTCACCTTTCGCAGCTGTTCAATCCGTGCACACAGCCGGTGGTGCTGGTTTGGTGTCATCATGGCAAACCGGACCTGGAATACAAGCGATAGCATAGCGAGGTCGGCCGGGGTGTCCGACGTCATGACAAAGTCCTGGTATTCTTGGTGCGCACGGACCGCGTCGCTGAAATACTGCGAGGCGTAGTCGATCATGTGCGACACTGCCCAGGGGTTGACCAATACCGCCAGATGGTAAGCCCGAGACATGCCACTGATGGTGCGATCGAAGCCTAGCTCGTACCGCAGGTCTTGCAGGAAATCGGGGTGTGCCTGCCAAAGCAAGAACCTCCAGAACGGGCTGTCGGGCAGCCCTAGGGCGGACTCGCATGCCAAGCGCAGGCGTTCCGTGTGCTCGTGGTAGACGCGAAGGAAAACGAGCCGCTCGGCGCTGTTGTGCGTGTCTGCCATCGCATCGTAAGCTAGGCGGACCTCGTGCTTGTAGTCACTCAGCTGCGGAGCTTCGGGCTGCACTTGCTCGCAGACGGCGACGGCTGAGACGTCCCATACCGTCTGCAGCGCCATGTCGAGCACGCCGTCGACGCCGTCGCCTTCCGCGAGCAAGATGCGGTTTTCCGCCATGTCCGCCATCGTGAGCACGGCAAACTCGAGGTGTGCGCGGTTCTCTGTGTACCGGTACCCTCTCTCGCTGGTGTAGATGAGCCGACGCCCCAGCACACTGTCAAAGAGTAGCCTGTCCAAGTGGCCGTAGAAGACCTCGAGTTGCGGCGCCCCTCGCGCGTTTTTTCTGTGCATGAACGCAAGATTCAGTGGAAACACCACGACCTGCTCGATGTCCGTCAGCCTTTCGTAAAAAAACTCCTGCGCCGCGTCGTACTTGTCGTACGCCACGTGACTGTGGCCCGTCACCGCCGCCTCGCCTATGTTCGCGGGGACCGCGTCGTAGTACGAGAACGAAGGGTCCGAGGAACGCTTCTTGGCCGTGACCGAAGCAAACAGCGTGCGCATCCGCTGGATCGCGACAAACCGCTGCGTGCGCCGCAGGCGGTCACCGCTGACGTGGGACGGAATGACTTCGTCGTCTTCGTTGTCGTGTGCGGAAAACAACAGTGTGTCGGCTTTAAACTCCACGGCCAGCGCTGCGTCCAGTCCAGTGACCGTGGTGGCCTGTGCCTGCCAGTAGTGGCGAAGCCCGAGACCCAGCACGAGCGCCGTCACGAGCACAAAGACGATCGTGTGCTTGTGCTGCTGCGCAAACGCCAGCCACGACGCGCCGCGGGGCGGCGGCATTTTCCAGTTCAGAAGCGAGGCCAGGTTCAGTAGCACAGTGCGGTCATCGAACCCGTTGACCATCTCTGTGGGCTGGCTCTCGAAAGGCCTCAGGGAGACGCTGTTTGTGAATCCGGACAGGCCCAGTACGAGGTACACTAGCACCAAGGAGCGCACTGTAGTGCGCGGCGTGACCAGCGGGAAGCTCTCGGTCGGCACGCCGCGTGGGCTCAAGCCCGCAATGGAGCCCACAACCAGAGCTTTAAACTGCGCGATGCGTTCGTTATGCGACAGTAAGGCGCCGCCGTCGTACGCGTCGATTTCGGTTGGCCTCGCAAACAGCAGCAGCCGGTGGGACCACCCCACCAGGTATTCATCGACCGCCCGCGAGCATTGCCAGCACAGCTCCATCCTGTCGCCGTAGCGGTCAATTGGGACGCGGGAACCCGCCCGCAGGTCCGAGTTTGCCTCGATCCACCCGCTGACCATGGTCAGCGTCGCGTCGAGAGCGCCGCGGTCCGCGGTGGGCGCCTTGCTCCACTCGTCAAAAGTCGCGCGCAACCGCACTTCGCCGGGCGAGAACACCTCCAGTGACTCGGGCTCCGCGCGCTGCCACATTGCGCGATTTTTATGTTGTCGCTTAAAAAAATGGCGAGTTCTTCTGAGGGTGTGCTCTCTTTTGTTAAGCTCTCGGCCCTGACGGGCTTCGTGGGCACTCTGGACTATTGGCTGTGGCCGCAACTCAACTCCGAGCGCCTGATGCAGTACAATAACATCACCGGGGTCGTGGCCCCAATTCAACCGAGCAACGAACAAATGAAGCTCTACCTTGACGATTTTTTCGACCAGTGGCACACCCAAGAGTGCCTGAATTCTGGCAAGCTGCAGTGCGAGTTCTACCTGTTCCTCGCGACGTACGCCCTGTACGGCATGGGCACTTTTGCCATATGCGCAATGATGCACAAGATGCCGCGCTTCGGACTTGCGTACGCCATTGCCGACGGGAGCTTCTACAACGTCTTCCACCAGTACGTGGTGCGCGGCAGGTTCGTCGCGCCCGACTCGCTCGCGCTTTGGGGCGCTCAGTTCGGCACGCTGTCGGGCCCGACGCTGTGGGGGTGCCTGTGCTTCATGTGCGACTCGGAGAGCCACCCGGTCGTCACCACGGTCGCGCAGCACCCGTAGCACTGCATTGGCGGCTTTGTGTGGTATTTCTATTTCCTTGTTTCCCATGCTCCTGTACGCGTACCAAATAAGCGACACGGGCACCGTGCCAGAGGCGGTCGCCGTCGTAGGGCTGGTCGTGTCCTTCTTCGCGTTCCTTTGCGTGCCGATCACCCATGGCGGCTTGGCACACTTTCTCACCGTCGTGCCACTGGCCGCTTTTGCCGTGCTGTATACCGGGTTGCTCGTTTACGACACGTCGCGTCGCTCAAAGACAGTGTCAAAGCCGTTCGTGGCGCTGTACGCGCTGCTACTACTGTCGATACTCGCGTTTGCCCTGACAAAG
>Ga0209603_1001977_pt1 | contig 20017 bp, 19 predicted proteins | sample COGITO_mtgs_1206_FD_184812 | JGI IMG/M metagenome (GOLD analysis project Ga0209603, IMG submission 184812) | Pelagic marine microbial communities from North Sea - COGITO_mtgs_120607 (SPAdes) (version 2) | ecosystem: Environmental > Aquatic > Marine > Epipelagic ... | reverse complement strand
TCCGTCGAGGTGGTTTCGCAAGAAAGCGCGGGCGCCACTTCTTTCGTTCTGGAAGAGCACCGGATCGTATCGCCGTATTATGAAGTTGTATTTAATGAACACGGGCAGATTCAGAGTCTGATGGATCGATATGAGGATCGAGAGGTCTTTGCTGCGCCGGGCAACCAATTCCGGCTCTATGAAGATAAGCCTGGACGTTATGAGGCCTGGGATATTGCCAAAGACTATCAGCAGCATCCGGTGGATCAGATCATTTTTATGGGAAGCGAATCCGGGCAGGACGGGGAGTTGATGTCCAGCCGGATCTTTCACTGGTCAATCGGTGAAAAATCGAAGATCTCTCAGGAAATCATTTTTTATGCGCGCTCGCGGCGCATCGATTTTCAAACCGAAATTGACTGGCATGAAGAACGTAAGATGCTGCGCGTGGATTTCCCGCTGGCCTTGCGCGCCCAGCGCGCCACCTATGAAATTGCATTCGGAGCCATTCAGCGATCTGCCTGTCCGAGCAACTCATACGAACTCGCGAAATTTGAGGTTCCTTTCCATCGCTGGATGGATCTCAGTGAACATGGGTATGGGGTTGCCGTTTTGAATAACGGCAAATATGGCGGATGCGTGCGCGACGGCGTGGCCTCGCTGTCCTTGCTGAAAGCACCACGCTACCCAGATCCGCAGAGTGATATTGGCATACACAAATTCACCTATTCGCTGCTACCGCACCTAGATGACTGGCAGTCTGCTGGCGTTTTCCAGGAAGCGGTTTTGCTCAACACCCCGCTTCGGTTGAGCGAGGGTAAAGCAAAAGAATCGTGCCTGAATTACGTGGATATTTCGGCTGAGGGCGTTTCAATTGAATCGTTCAAACAGGCAGAAGATGGTCGTGGATGGATTCTGCGCTTGGTGGACTATTTTGGACAGCAACGCCGGGTAAGCGTGCAACTTCCTTTTGCGGTCCAATCTGTGCAGACCTGCACGGTTATGGAACAGGCCGATGACGGAACCCTTTCTGCGACCCCTCAGGGCTTTGAATTCACATGCCGTCCATTTGGCATTCATTCCTTTCGATTTAACTGCACGCTATGACGAATAGTATGAGAGAAAAAACAATCTTATGCTTTGGGGATTCAAACACCTGGGGCTTCCCGCCGGACTGCGGGGCGCGCTATGATCGTCAGACCCGATGGCCAGGCGTGCTTCAACAGCAGTTGGGCGAGGACTATCATGTGATCGAAGAAGGGTTGCCCGGGCGTAATACTGTTTGGGATGATCCGGTTGAAGGTGGTAAGAACGGTCTCAAGCAGTTGCTGCCTCTGATCCACTCGCACATGCCGTTGGATCTGTTGATTATTATGCTGGGCACCAATGACTTTAAAAATCGTTTCAGCGTGTCGCCGTTGGATATTAGTTGGAGCATCGGGCGGCTGGTCAAAGCTGCGCGCGACAGCGGTCACCCGCTTTTAGGGGAGGCCCCGGAAGTGTTGGTGCTCTGCCCTCCACCGCTGGCGGATCTCAGCAGTAGTCCATTTGCAGGGATTATGGTCGGTGCCGAAGAAAAATCACGTCAGCTGGCCGCAGTGCTGGGGGCGTTTTGCGAGGACAATCAGATACGTATGTTCGATGCCGGAAGCGTGGTGCAGACCAGTCCGGTGGACGGCGTGCATTGGGAGCCGGAAGAACACCGCAAGCTCGGCATCGCCGTGGCTGAACAGGTGCAGGCCATTTTGTAAGAATTTAAAGAAAAGAAACATACTATTATGAAAGAAACTATTAAGCAGGATACAGAGGCAACGGTTCTATTGGTTGGTGGGTTCGGCCATGCGGTGTGTGTCTTTGATGAATGGTCGCGCGATAATGCAGCCGTCCGTCTGGTGGGCGCGGTGCAAACGTTGCCTGATGAGTCCTTGGATGGCTTTTTGGCGCATCCATGGTCTGCGCAGTTCACGCCGACGATTTATCAGGACATCGACGAGGCCTTGCGCGTCGAGCAACCGGACATCGTGGTGATTAGCACCCGTCCGGATTTAAACCCGGACCTGATTGAGAAGAGCCTGCGGGCCGGAAGCCATGTGATTGCGGAAAAGCCGATTGCGGTGGATGAAGCCGGTTTGCTCCGCTTGCACCAAGTCGTAAAGGATACTGGGAAATTCATTCTGCCGATGCTTGGCATGTCCGACTCGCTCGCCTTTGTTGAAGCGCGCGAACTGATGGAGCAGGGTGTGATCGGTGAACCGCTGCTGGTGAATGTCCGCAAGTCCTATCAATGGGGCACACGTGCTGAATGGTTTAAGCAGCGTGAGACCTATGGTGGTATCTGGGGCTGGGTCGGTATTAGCGCTTTTAGAATGGCCGAATATATCCTGGGGCGCCATGCGGTTAAAGTGGTCGCTGCTCAGGAGCGCAACGGCGCTCATCCCGAGTATGCGCCTGGCTGCCCGGACTGTTTGACAGGGCTCTTCCTGTTGGAGGGCGATGTGCAGATGACGGTGAGTGTCGATCTCTTGCGCCCCGACGGGCAGCCTGATTGGGCGGACGACTGGATCCGCATTGTCGGCACTGAAGGGTGTCTCGAAGCCAACCCCGCTCTAGGCACAATTCGTTTGATCCGCAAGGGGCAGGATGAAGAACTGCGCAAGGTGACTGCGGTGGCACCGCCACTCTACACCCCATTTTTGAGCGCCGTAACCGAGGGGGCAGACTTCTCGGAGCTGACGACACAGGGCTTCCAATTGACCGATAGTGCACTTTCAGCCAGTCGTGCATCGAACGAAGGTCACTACGGTCTTGAAGTGAATCCGAAGCGCTGGGCACTGCCGTTGCCGGAAACAAAGCAGGCTTGCGATCAATCCCGCTCAGCGCAAACGGTCAAAGGCTTTACCTTGATTGAATTGCTGACGGTGATCGCGATAATTGCGGTCTTGGCGGGTGTCTTATTGCCGGCGATTTCCAGGGTGCGTGCGTCTGCCACTAAAGCTGAGTGTGTGGCACGATTGCGTGCATTGGGCACGGCCGCGCATCTTTTTGCGACCGAGCACAAAAACCAATTCCCGACCAATGGTAAGTATAATTCATTTTCGAATTTGCCGGATGAAGACAACAAGGAGTATGGTCGAGCCTTCACGCTGCTCAAGCCGTTCCTGGATCGTGACAACACGAGCACGGGCGACCTGCGCAACACGAATTTATTCAACTGCCCAGTGCATGATGGTATCGAAGGCTTCGGTCAGGCGCATCACTATAGCTATAGTATTATGGTCGGTATGCGTAATGCAGATGGCTCAGGATTCAATAATCAAATACCAGTGCCGCTGCGACTGGCTGCTGCGACACATCCCGATTCGACGCCGTATCAATGGTGTGTTTCGGGGCAAGGCGGTGGGGTTGGCTATTTGCCGACGCCTGAAGCGGAAGGCTATGGCTGGCAGGGTCCAACCGCCGGCGGCGGCTTAGCACCGAATCATGGCTCGAATTGCATGGTGCTCTATCTGAGTGGACGCGTCGCGCCTTTGGATCTCTCGAACGATAATAACGAGATCTATCGTGATGGTTTGCCAACCAGCGTATGGGCGAAGGACTCCATGTTTGATCCGACTAAGTAGTGATTTCAGCTCAATGGGTTGAAAATGGTTCAGAATAATGAAAGGAAGCAAAATGATGCAAAATAAACGCTTGTTCGGCTATCTATCACTGGTCTGCCTGCTGCTGTCACCTGTTTCTGCAAAAGAGATTCGAGTGAGTCCTGGAGCGCTGAGCCAGTGGTCCTTTTATGGTGGCGGTTTTGTTGCGGTGGATGCGCAACAGCAACACACGGTGCTGGCGGAAACGCCCGGCTCCAAGGGTGTGATGTTGGTGAGTCCTGCGTCGTATGACGGAGATCTTGTGGTATCCTATAAAATTCGTCCGCTGACTCCGGAATCGGTATTGGTTGCAATGCTGTCAGTCTCTGATCGCGGTGCGGATGCGACGCTTCATTTGCCTGAGGACTATGATGGCAATATGGGATACCTGACGACTGATACGGATAACTATTTTGTCGCCTTTCATAATGCCGCGCACAATGCCTCACCTTTCATTCGTCGCTACTCAGAGGCGACAGTTGGGCGGGAGCAACTAGTCCTCGCGGAATCAAACAGTATGACGACCGAGTGGCATACGGTGGAAGTCGGCAAGCAGAACGGCCGATTGTGGCTGAAGGTGGATGGTGCCATCATCATTGAGGCGAGCGATCCTGCGGCACTTGAGGCGGGGCGCTTCATTTTCCGCATGCGTGGCACCTCAGAGCGCATCGGCGTCTGCTTGATTAAAGACCTTCGAATTGATTTGGTGGACTGATTATGATGATCGGATTTCGTTGCTCCTTGTTATGTATGTGGATGGTCGGTGCTCTTTTTGCAGGGAACCGGACAGATGTGAGCCTCTTTATGCGGGAAGCTCCGGATGAGTTGCTAACCGAGTGCAGTTCGGAGTCGGGTGATTTATACCTACAGCTGGGGCATCATGGCCCGGCTGTGGAGAACCCGTATTATGCGCTGAGGCTGTATTTTGACCGCAAGGGTGGGATCGATATCTATTCAAAAAGCCAGCCCAGACTGGAATTGGAGACGACTCGCTGGTATCCGAGTAAAGCGCAGCAAGCGGCAGGCTTTGGGGGCGATTTCTATCATGTGGGCGATACCGTGGGCCTCGGTGGTGTTCGCTTGTGGGATGGCGAACAGGTGCTTCGACTCGATCCGGTGTCTGGCCGTCATGGGCGTGTCGTGCGCGAAGGATCTGTATCCACCATGGAAATACGTTCGGGGTCGATCCCGTATCGAGGTGGGCTGGTGGATATCATGGTTCGGGTGAGCGTCTTTTCAGATCGTCGCGCTGCAAAGGTGGAAGTGATTTCGCAGTCCGAACAGCAGGTGCAGTTTGTCACCGGGCTGAATCATCGCAAGGGCGAGCAATTCATTGCCGGGGACGATTACTATTTGAGTTGGGCAGAAGCTTCCGGCGGCGTCGCCGACGGGGCCGTTGAGGTGGGCGCTGCTTTGATGTTTGATGCCGATGATTTTGTGCAAGCCATGGATGATCCATCTCAGGCATTGCTGATATCAAAGCCCTGTCAGCACTTGGAGTATTGGATTTGTTCGGCCAATTCAAACGAATCGGAACTCAATACCATGGCTGCTTTTGAGCGCTTTGTAGGTGATATTCCGCATGGAGGAACTGAGAATTAAGGAGGTTCAAAATTAGCTGAGGAAACTCATTAAGTTCTTTGGGTGTGCAAATTGGACGGGGGGGGGCGGGGTAGGCTTTTTTCCATGCCCCTGGGGTGCGGTGTTTCTTGTCCTGCCATTTGCATTCGAAGGCTTCCAGGCTGCCATCTGAGCTGACTTCAATGAGGTCGATTTCTTGCTGGTCGTAGGTGCGCCAGAAGTAGTCTTTTGTGCCTGTGTTGGTGTAGGCATGCTGTCGCCGACACTCGTTGACGAAGAAATTCTCCCATAGCGCACCGCGATCTGTTCGTTGACTGATTGGTTGGAAGTGGTTGATCACCGCATTGCGGATACCATTATCAACAAAATAGTAGCGCATGGTTTTACTGACTTCTTTGCGCAAATTTCTGGAGAACCCGCTGATCCGAAAGAGCACGAAGCTTTTTCCAGAAGGTCGAGGTAGCGCTCGACCGTGGCTTTGTTGATTTGTAAGGAGTTTGCGAGTTCGTTCAGTGAGAGTTCGCTGCCGATTTGATGAGCGACGAGTGTTGTTAGGTCGCGTAGTTTCCGAGCGTTGCGAAGTTGTTCGAACGCTAAAATGTCTTGAAATAGGTAATCCTCGACGAGTTGACGCAGGTAAGCTTGGCGTTCTGCTGGCGCGCCAATTTGTAGCACTTCGGGGTAGCTCGAGAAAGAATCCGTCGTAGCGACTGAACAACTGACGTAGGCGAGAGGCTGATCGCGCTACCAATAGTTCGGCCAGATCGCGGTCTTCTCCGTGTCCTGTATACCATTTTTGCTCTGGAACGGTGGCCAGATAGTTTTCAATCAGGCGTGTTTTCCCCACTCGCCGTGCTCCAAACAGCATCCACACTCGGCCTTGTTTGAGTGTCGTTTTAAGTGATTCGATCAATGATCTAGGTATCATACTGTCCAAATTAATGTAAATCTGGGCAGTTCTCTACCTGAATTAATGGAAATTAGGGCGGTTTCCTGGCTGGGTTGATCGGGATGTGGGTGTCTTAGCCACCCCTAAGTGATGGAGAGGGCTGTGAATTAAGTTTGCTTGCGGTAGGCGAGGGGCGAGCAACCGGTTTTCTTTTTGAACAGGCGGGAGAAGTAGTAGATCGATTCGAAGCCGAGCTGTTCGGCAATCTCTTGGATGGACAGCGTGCTATTACGCAGTAGGCGGCGCGCCTTGTTGAGCCGGATGTGAATTTGATATTGGCCGGGTGGCAGGCCGGTGATCTGTTTGAAGTGGTTGCGAAATGCAGAATGGCTGATGCCTAGATCACGAGATAGCTGCGGGGTGTCGATCATTTGTTCGGCGTTTTGTAAAATGTGCAAACAGGCGCGGCGGATGCGTGACTCCATGTCGCGGGCTGCGGGGCTGCTATACTGCAGGCGTGCCAGCAGGCGGGCGACGATCTGCGAGGCCTGTGTGGCGATGATCTGCTCAAAGCCCGGGGGCTGCGTTTGTGTGGCTTCGCTGATCTCGATGAACAGTGCTAGGATTGGCTCATCCGCGCCGATCGAGTGTACCGGCTGCTTCGGCGAGAATGCGGGGTTGCTCATGATGCGGCGCGCTTGCTCGCCGTCGAATTCCACCCAGTGTTCATCCCATCCCGTGTCGATATCCGGCTGAAAGCGATGCCATTCGCCGGTCAGCAGTAGGAAATTCTTATAGCCCATATCCATGGCCTGCTCGACTTCCTCCAGGAATTGCTCTTTGCCCTGATCGCGGCCACAGAATTGAATGATCGATTCCACCCCATGGGCCATCACGACCTTGCCGGTTTCGGTCGAGTGCAGTGAGGGCACGCCGCCAGCGTTGGTGGTGGTATTCACCGCGTCCACGTGGTCACGTGTGCGCTGCATTATTTTTTCGACGCGGGACAAGCCTTTCTCTGTCAGTGGCGACGCAATTTCCAGAGTGACGACAAATTCGCCGCGTCCCATCTTCTTGGCTAATTGGGAACTGGCGGCAATATGCCGTGTATCGATGAATTCGTGTGGCAGGCGCGTTTCGCGGTCTTTGCCATTGATCAGGTTGACGTAACTGGCCGTGTTGAGCAGTGCCTCCTTTGGCGGTAGGTGAACACCCTTCGATTTCGTGTCGCCCTTCTTGACCTCGATATTGGTCCACACGCAATCCAGCTCTGGGAGAACCTCGCATTTGCCGTTCAATGTGCCACCACAAGGGCCATTGCGCAGCCCCTTTGGGCAATTCATTGGGCAAATTAATTTGGTATGAGTCAGGATGCATTGACCGCAGGTTTGGCAGCCGAACATCTTTTCTTTAATCCATTTCTCTGTCTCGTATACGATGCTCATCTTTTCCGGGGGAGGTGTTAGTAGAACTGCGACTACTATAACAGAGTGGCTGAATTTATCTTGGATAATGCGGCGAAATGCGATTGTATTATCCGGCAATGGAGTATCAGAAGACAGGAAAGCTACGTCGTCAGACCGCCGCGCATGTCGAAGTCCCGCCGGGGCAGGTGCGTGTATTCGAGAGCCATCATGCCGTCGGATTCGAGATGGATTTGGGCACTTGGTCCTTCCATAAAATCTGTTGGGTGGCAGTGGGGTGCGGGCAACTGGAGTTTTCTGGAGGTTCAACGTATATCCAGCATAACGACTTCTTATTGTTACCTGCGGATTGGCCACATCGTTTTGTCGATGATCCACACGATTCGTTGACTTTGGTGATGGTTTGCGTGGATCAGGAATTGACGGCGCCAAACTCGGCACTGAAGCCGACTTGGATCGAGGCGTTGCAACTGGGGGCTCTCGGGCAGGCGCGCTGCGCTCGATCCGCGTTTCACCACAATGAACTTGTCGAGGATTTTCGACGCGGACTGCGCGAACAGTTGGGCCGCGAAATCGGTTGGGAGCTTTCGCTAACAGGCGTGGGGCAAGACCTACTCGTTCGTATGGCACGCGGGCATTGTATCGAACGCGAATCGTATGAGTTGACGAGTGTCGGAGCCGTGCGTGGTGCGATCGACTATTTGGATCAGCACTTTTACGAAGCGCAGCGCATTGAGGATATGGCGGAGCGGTGCGATCTATCGCCCCGACGTTTCACGGCATTATTCAAGGCGCAGACTGGCCAGACCTTTAGTCATTATCTCAATCAACTTCGGGTCGAATATGCCCAGCAGCGCTTGCAGCAAACCGGGCACATCCTGTATGCCTGCTACGAATCCGGCTTCAACGATCCGGCGTATTTCTATCGTGTGTTTAAAAAGCACACCGGGCAAACACCAGGGCAGTATTTAAGTGATGTGGAGCGCTGACTCGCTGCTTTTGAGGTGGGACGACCTCACGCCTTCACAACGCTACGGCGTCGCAAGCCGTGTTGTCCGCTATAGATGTATGCGGGGCGATTGCAAATATCCCGAAACTGTAGCGCGACTGCGGCTGCTTAGACTTTTCCCGCCTCGCGCATTTCCATGAGCCATTCACCTGGTGTGCGTATATCGATACCGTAGAATTGTGTCCCAAGTTTATCGTGAAAATCTGCGCGATCCAAAGTGAGTAGGGCAGACGGTTTGACTGAGAGCGCACTGATCAGCACTGGCCGATCTTTCGCTTTATCAAAGATGATGATGTCGTCAGAGGTCAGCGCATTTTGTCGCCAATCGATCTGCCGCTCCAGCGTGTTACAAAAATAGGCTACCGCAGCTTCTCCGAGTTTGTCTAAATTACGCCGAGTTTCTTCGCGGCAGTAATACGCACTGATTAGTTGCCAACCATGAGCCTGCGCTTCTTCGATGATGAAGCGACTCGCTCCTTTGGCTGAAGCACAAGCAGACAAAAGCACACTGGTATCCAGAAACAGATCCACTACTGACGCTTCGCTAATTTTTTAAACGAAGCCATTTCAGCTTCATCATCCTTGATCCATTTACGCAGTGTCGCTTTGGGGATATCACGCACGGGCACCGCTGCAGCAGGCTCAAGAGTGATCTTTCCGTCCCGTTCCTCCACCAGGAGCATCGGATTTTCAAGTTGATCAACACCCAGGCGCCTGCGAATTTCCGGAGGAATCGTAAAAGTGCCACGCTTACTAATTGGAACTGCTATAGCCATGCTGCAATACTGCAATGCAGCAGTGTAATAGTCAAGCTGTGCTTTCGTAGGCTAAACAGCAAACCACGAGTCTTCAGGTAGGTTAGAGCTGGATAAGCTCTGATTGGACGCTTATCTAGGACGACGCAGAAATTCGAAATGAATCGAGGGCGTAGCAATCTAAACCATAAGCACCAGTGAGGACACCCATGTTTAAGGCACTGGAAACGTGGGTTTCCCTAAAATTCCGGCTTCAACGACCCTGCGTATTTCTATCGTGTGTTTAAAAAGCACACCGGGCAAACACCGGGGCAGTATTTAAGTGATGTGGAGCGCTGACTCGCTGTTCTGATATTAATCCTTGCGATATGTATCATTTTTTGGTTATTTAATGATAAATAATCGACTTAAGTAATCATATGTTGACATTAAAGACTAGAGGCGAATTGCTGCGAGAACTGGTTGAGCGTTGTAGGGATGCACGTCTCCGCCAGAATCTGACGCAGGCTGAAGTCGCGGCGCGGGCGGGAATTCCTTTGTCGACTTATCGGCGCTTTGAGCAGGTGGGGCATCTTTCGCTGGAGCGGTTTGTGGGCGTTTTGCATGCGCTCAATCAAGTCGAAAACTTGGAGCAATTTCTGCAACCGCCGCCTGTTCGTGACCTTCGCGAATTGGAGTCTCCCGTCAAAACGCGCCAACGAGCGCGCCGAAAGAGATGAGGCTGGAAGTTCGCTATACGGGAGATCCGGTCGGGGTGCTTGACGACAGCACCGGGCGACTGCTCTTCCAATACGACCAAGGGTGGCTTGGCGGAGGCGTTGAACTTTCCCCGTTTTATCTTCCGCTGCAGGAGGGGGTGATTGCACCGAAAAGCCCTTTTGAGGGGAGCTTGCCTGGCGTCTTTGCCGATTCCTTGCCGGATTATTGGGGGCGCAGTATCATGGATCGGCGCTTGCGTGAGGCGGGGATTAACCCAGCCACCGTATCCGTCTTGAAGCGTTTGGCGCTGGTGGGCGGCGGTGGTTTCGGTGCGCTCAGCTACCATCCGGCGGAGTCGGACGAGGCGTACGAAGCGCAGTCGCTTGCGGATGCTGTCTGTTTTTCCCGCGAAGTCATTCGCATCGAGTCGGCGACTTTGCCGGGGACCGCCGTCATGCAGCAGGCGGGGTCGAATCCGGGAGGGCGCTACCCCAAGCTCAGTGTGGGCTGGGACCCCTCGGCTGGTCAACTTGTCGTGGGCGCGCAAGACTACCCGGAGGGCTATATTCCCTGCTTACTAAAGTTAGACCTCGGGAAGGACATGCCACAAGGCGAAGAAGGTCTATGCCGCCGTGAGTTTGCTATGCTCGAAAGCGCCGAGTCTTGCGGACTCCGTGTGCCGGATCGATGGCTGTTGGAAGGACGGGAAGCGGATGGTGGTTCGCACGCCCATCTGCTGGTCAGGAGATTCGACCGAGCTAAGGGGGAGCGCCTGCATATGCATTCCTTTTCCGGCATCGCGCACACCTTGTCTGTGCGATACGGCAACAGTTACGAGGAATTAATGCGCACCGTCTCGGCTTTGACCCGTGATCAGCGCGAGGTAGATGAAATGTTTCGTCGTATGGCGTTTAACGTTCTGTTGGGGAATCGAGACGACCACGTGCGTAACCATGGTTTTCTGATGCCCGGGCCGAATGTTTGGAAGCTAAGCCCAGCCTTTGATCTCACGCCGACCCCGCAACTGGAAGAGCATAGCCTGAGCGTGAATGGCAAGTGGAGCGGTATCAAGCTGGAGGATTTACAGGCTGTCGGCCGGGCATTTTCCGTGCGCGGAATCGACGAGATTCTACAGAAGGTGAGTGACGCAGCGTCAGAAGCCCAGCTCTAACAGCCAGCGTTCGGCCAGTGGTCGCCATTGTGTCGCGCCTGCCTGTCGGCGGAAGTCGATGCTGCATAGACCCAGTCCGTGCTCACCTTTGGGGAAGACATGCAACTCATGCGGGGTCTTTTTTTGCTGTAAGGCCATTGCCATCAGGTAGCTGTTTTCGACCGGAACTGCGGCGTCTTCGGCAGTGTGCCACAAAAAAATCGGCGGACTTTTGGGGTGCGCGTGCTTTTCCCAGCTTAGCGCTTCGCGTTGTGTGGAGTCGCTGTTTTTACCGAGTAGATTATCAAAGCTGCCTTGGTGGCCTAAGGGCCCCGAACTGATCACAGGGTAACTTAAGATGGAGGCATCCGGGCGGGCAGAGATGTCGGCTAAACTGTGATCGGGATCGAGTAACCACTCGGATCGATCAAAGCCCTGTGATAGACTGGCGGCGAGATGGCCACCTGCGGAGAAGCCAATCACACCGATTCGATTCGGATCAATGTTGAGCTCTGCAGCATTGGCGCGTAGCCAGCGTAGTGCATACAGCGCCTGCTGTTGTGGCTGGGGGTAGATCGCGTCTCCATCAGAGACGGTGTATTCGAGCACTGCGGCGGAAATGCCGAGTGAGTTCAGCCAGCCTGCGACCGGTGGGCCTTCTTGATGGCTCACATGCCCATAGCCGCCGCCGGGTAGCACGAGCATGCAGGCGAAGTTTTTTCCATCTTCTAAAAAGGAAGGGTAGAGGCGTGCTTTCGAGAGCACGGGATTACTCGGGTGTAAGAGCTGTGAAGGTTCGTTAAACATTGTAGTCTTCAGTTGGGGGGCGCAGTGCTTAGCGCACGGGTCCTTGAATGGCTGCTGGGTCGAGCAGCATGAGTGCAATGGAGATGCAGTAGAGCACTAGACCGATGCAAAGAATGATGCCGCCGGTTTTGTAGGCGGTAGTCTTTTGGTTGCGGCGATGCAGGGTTTCTTGCAGTGCATTTTCAGGGTTTTGGTCGAGGAAGACCGTGACCCAGCGCACGCGCATGACGCGCAGAAAGACCCAGATGGCACTACTCAACGAAACGAACAAACCAGCAACGAGAAAGCACTGTGCCAGCGTGCTGCTGCCCGCGATGAGGCGACCTGAAAAGCCTGTGACCGTGACGACCATCCCTGCGAGGCTGAGCAATACCTGCGCACGAGTGTAGATCGTGTTGAGGTGCCGTTCGGCTATTTCGAGTGCGGCCTTCAAGTTGCCTTCGCAGAGTTGAAGGATGGCTTTGGCTTCGCTTTCGGTATTCATGGATTTACGTGGTTAATCGATAAAACGCCGTCGCTCCAGATGGATGCGACGGCGTGTAAGATACAACGATTCCTTGCGTTTACAAGCGTGGCATCGTCAGGCCGCCGTCGACCATGATGACTTGCCCAGTCGAGTAGGGGAAGTCACCAGTTGCCAGCGAGCCGACTGCTTTGCCGATATCATCGGGGAAGCCCCAGCGTTTCGTGACGCAGAGACCATCCTCGATGAGGGCATCATACTTGCCAGTCACACCGCTGGTCATATCTGTCATGATCACGCCAGGGCGGATCTCGTAAACCGGAATGCCATACTCGCCGAGTCGTGCAGCGAACAGCTGACTCATCATCGCGATGCCAGCTTTGGAGACGCAGTATTCACCGCGGTTGACGGAGACGACGGTTGCCGAGATAGATCCGACGTTGATGATGGCATAGAAGCCGTTGTCGATATCGGCAGTCTTTTGTTTGATCATCCAGTTGGCGGCAGCCTGCGAGAGGAAGTAAGGCCCCTTGACGTTGGTTCCGACTACGTAATCGAAGCTTTCTTCGGATGCTTCGAGGATGTCCTTGCGCTCTTTTGGAGCGACGCCGGCATTGTTGACCAGCACGTTGAGCTTGCCGAAGTGATCTTTGATCTTGGCCAGCATCGCAGCACGCGCATCAGCAGAACCGATGTCGCCTTGGCAATAGAGCACATCCGCGCCGAGTGCTTTTAAGGCTTCGATCGGTTCGCTTAATGCGGATTCGTCGCGCATGCCGTTGATGGCAACGTTGAATCCGAGTTTGGCGAGTTGTGACGCACAGCCGAAGCCGATGCCACGTGAGCCGCCTGTTACGAAGGCGACCGGTTTTTGTTTTGTTTCACTCATAGATTGTGTGATTGAGAGGTGGTGAACGTCGAACGCTGAACATTGAACGTTCAACTTTGAATCATCAGTCAGGCGGCGGAGCCGCAGAGAGAATTATTCAAAGTTCAGTGTTGGACGTTCAATGTTCGATGTTCCAGCGAAGCGCCTACGCCTTGAGCTCAGGCAGGTCGAGCCACTTGCGCTCGTCGGAGCTTTGGATGCCGAGTTCTGCGAGCTGCACGCCCTTGGCACCTTCGAGTAGGTTCCAGCGGAATGGTTCGTCGAGCACGACATGTCTCAGGAAGAGTTCCCATTGAATCTTGAATGCGTTGTCGTATTCCTCTTGTTCAGGCACTTTTTGCCAGCTGTCCATGAAGTCGATCGGCTGTTTGACATCCGGATTCCAGATCGGGCGTGGAGTATTGCCGTAGTGCTGTGTCCACACATCGCGCAGGCCAACGATAGCCGAGCCCTTGGTGCCGTCGACTTGCATGGTGAGTAGGTCGTCACGACGCACGCGCACATTCCAAGATGAGTTGAAGTGACAAACCACACCATTTTCGAGTTCGAAAGTGGAGTAGGCAGAGTCATCGGCGGTGCACTTGTAAGGCTTACCTTCTTCGTCGATACGCTCAGGGATGTGAGTGGCCGCGAGGCAGGACACGCTCTTGACTTTGCCGAAGAGATTGTCGATCACGTAGCGCCAGTGGCACAACATATCAACGATCATGCCACCGCCGTCTTCTTTACGGTAGTTCCATGAAGGGCGTTGTGCTGGGATGGTGTGACCTTCGAATACCCAGTAGCCGAACTCGCCGCGCACAGAGAGGATTTCACCAAAGAAATCATTCTCAACCAAGCGTTGGAATTTCTGCATGCCAGGCAACCAAAGCTTGTCCTGCACCACACCGTTTTTCACACCGGCATCGCGACAGATCTTATAGAGTTCGTAAGCGTCCTCAGTCTTGATTGCAGTTGGTTTTTCGCAATACACGTGCTTGCCAGCCGCTGCAGCAGCTTTCACGGCCGCGAAGCGGCGAAGTGTGGTCTGCGCGTCGAAGTAGATCGGATACGCCGGGTCCGTCATGACGCTGTCGAGATCCGTGGTGTATTTTTCAACGCTGGTCTGTGCGATCAGTGCCTTGAGTTTGGTTTCATTGCGGCCGACAAGAATCGGGTCCGGCATGATGCACTCGGTCGGGCTGATCTTAACGCCGCCTTGTTTGATGATTGCGTCGATGGAACGAAGCAGATGCTGGTTAGTGCCCATGCGTCCTGTGACGCCGTTCATGATGATGCCTATTTTATGTGTTTTCATAATTTTTTGAGGTTGAATTAATTGTGATGCGTTGAAATCCGTAGAATGAAAATGGTTTGGGAAATATTCACACAGTCTTTTAGCCGTGCGGATACCACCCTAGTATTGCTCTATACAAACCTAGAATTGCCCTGATCGTCCTCTGGCTGCCTTAACCGCTAGAGGAGTAGCCCTATATATCTATTTTGGAAATTTTTTACGTGTCTCTTTTGGAAATGTAATTGAAAGTTGGATACGTAAGTGCGTGTTAAACGTGCAGCTTATATGCAGAGATGATTTTTTCGAGGTAGTCGTCTTGATCGGTTGCCCAGTGGCGTGTCGAGAACACTTCCACTTCGATCCAGTCGGCGAAGCCAGCAGCGGTTTCGACGAGTTGACGGATTCCGCGGTTGTCGATGCAGCCTTCGCCCATCAGGCCGCGGTCGTTGAGCATGTCGGCGGTCGGCGTCATCCAATCGCACACGTGAAAGCCGATGATGCGCTTGCCTGCGCGTTTGACTTCTTGTTCGAGAGTGGGGTCCCACCAGATGTGGTAGACGTCAGCGGCAATGCCGACCCATTCGTCGCCAATTCGGTCGAGCATGTCGTTGCATTGACCTATGGTGTTTACTGCGCTGCGGCAGTCGGCATACATGGGGTGCAGTGGTTCGATGGAGAGCTTCACGCCGACCTTGCTGGCGTAATCAACGAGGGATGCGATGCCTTCGGTAATGTGTTTGCGATTCTCGACGAGGCTGAGTTCTGGCTTGGCGCCGCAAACGAGCACGACTTGTGGCGCGCCGACAGCAGCGGCTTCGTCGAGTGCCTTAATGTTGTCGTCAAACGCAGCATGTTTATCGGCGGGGTTCAAGTAGGGGTAGAAACCGCTGCGCACGAGTGAGACGGCTTTGAGACCGTGGTCGTCGAGGATTGTCTTCGACTCGGAAAGCGGACGGCCGTCGAGCCATTGACGCCAGAGTCCGACTCCGGGCACGCCAGCTGCGGCATATTTAGCGCAAGCTGTGGGCAGATCCAACGACTTGGTCGTCATTGTGTGGATGGCAAGTCTATCTAGGTTTTCCATAAAAAAATTGTTCGGTTTTCGGTTATCCTGTTTTCGATTTTAACTGGGAACTGGGTAAGCTTGCTTCCTAAAAGCGGTGTGTTTTTTCGAGGTGGAGGATGGTCATCTCACTGTCTTCAAGGATTTCGTAACTGTGGGGCAGAGCTGCATCGAACTTGAGTGCTTGCCCTGGCGTCAGTGTGTGTTGCTCGCGAGGGAGCGTGATGGTGATGCTACCTGTGCGTAGCCAGCAGATTTCGAATTCGTCGCCGTGCGCTTCGGGTTTGGACAGATTACCGCCGGCTTTGGCCTTCGCTTGAAAGCAATCGATCCCTTTGAAGCTGACTTTCTCGAAGTCGAAGGGGCCGGAGGTATAAGCTTCTGCTGTCTTGCAATGTGCGGAGCAGGATTCGGCGAGCTTGAGTAGGTCCGTGCCGGAAAGTCCAAACACGCGGGCGAGGCGATAGAGCGTATCCAACTCAATCATGTTCTGGTTGCGTTCTAACTTCGAAAGACCCGCGATCGAGACGCCAGATTTCTGCGAAACGTCGTCTAATGTCATGCCTGCACGCTTACGTAAATCACGCACAATGGAGAAATCTATAGTATGATCGATAGGACTCATGTAATTTTTTATTGCTTTGATGATAAAATTTGTCAATAAATTTATATTAGAATTAAAAAATGGAACTTTTTCACATAAATACAGCAATTGCAGCCTTGGGCTATGCATTGGCGGCGACGCTTTCTAAGCGTGCCCTGTCGCAGGGTGCTGGTATTTTACGACTCTCCTTTATTATGAATTGGGTATTCGTGCCTGTGTTCTCTATCGTGTTGCTGTCTCATAAAGGGAGTATTCCGTGGTCACAGCTGCAATTTCCTGTGCTGACGGGGCTACTGTTCTTTCTCGGCCAGGTCTTCACATTTGCCGCGATTCGTTTTGGTGACGTCAGTCTGCAGACACCGGTGATGGGGACGAAGGCTGTCTTTACGGTTTTGATTGCGGTATTGTTAGGCACAGAGGTTGTCTCAGTGCCGATTGCAATGGCATCGTTGTTATCGATGCTCGGCGTGGCTTTATTGGGTTTTTCTGGTGATGGTGTGGAGCGTGTCGGACGGTCGCTGTGCCTCGCCCTCGCGAGCTCATTCTTTTTTGCAGGTTCGGATACGATGGTCGGTTATTACGCTGGCGGGTTTGGTGTACCGATGTTCCTGTTTCTTACTATTTTGGTAAACGCATTGCTCTCCTGTCTACTAATACCGTTTTTTAGAGAACCGATCCGGCGTATGCCGTCTTCGGCTTGGTCTTCGATCATTGTCGCCAGTCTCTTCATGGCAGCGCAGGCGCTATTGTTGAATTATACTCTGGCACGTTACCAGCATGTGGCGGTGATTAATGTCATATATAGTACTCGCGGACTCTGGAGTGTGTTGCTGGGCGTGCTGGCGTTAGGATTCTTCGCCCAGTTAGGCAAAAATGCCGCTCCTCGACGTATTTTTATTCTCCGCATGTCGGGCGCACTACTGATGTGCCTGGGCATTATGATTCTTTTTTATCCATCTAAACCCATTTAATTTATTCAATCTATGAGCGCAACGACTACACACTTCAAGGAAGGCATCGATGCTATCCCTCAAGCCATTCTTGACCGTCTGACACGTGTCGATATGCCAGCAGTTCGTGGTATTGACGCTTCAGAGCAGACGCTAGATATCACCGGCGTGACTGTGCCGGTGTACACTTGTGAGTCTCTTGTCCTCGGTAGTGGTGCGGCTGGGATGCGTGCGACAGTCGAGTTGAAGCGTCGCGGCGTCGATGTGTTGGTGGCCAGTACGGGCTTGTTTGCGGGCACGTCTGCCTGCTCGGGCTCAGATAAACAGACGCTCTATACGGCTAGCACCGATTACAAAGGCGACAATTTTGTGAAATACGCGCAAAGTCTCTGCGGTGGCGGTGCGATGGATTTCTCGACTGCTTACGTTGAAGCGGTCGGATCGATCGATGCGATGGGGGGCTTGCAATATATGGGCTTACCTTTGCCGCACGATAATCAGGGCGCGATCCTTCGTTATCAAACCGATCATGATGAAGCAGGCCGTGCCACAAGTTGTGGCCCGCGCACTTCAAAGTTGATGGTGAAGGTGTTGTTCGAAGAAGCACTCACATTAGGGGTGCGTATCCTGCCGAGTTGCAGTGGTATTCAGATCGTCAAAGAAACGATCGATGGCGAAGAGCGTGTCTGCGGGGTGATCGCCTTGCATCGCGAGGAGAAGCGCAATGCCTATGGTCTCGTCTTCATCCGTTGTGAAAATTTGATCATCGCCACTGGCGGACCTGGTGAACTCTATCGGGATAGCGTGTATCCACATCATTGTCATGGTGGTCTAGGGCTCGCGCTCGAAGCGGGTGTCAAGCTGTGCAATATCACTGAGAGTCAGTTTGGAATCGGCACGCCACGCACGACTTTTCCGTGGAATTTATCGGGCACTTATGTGCAGGTCATGCCACGTATTTATTCGGTAGATGCGGATGGAAATGAGATTCATTTCTTGAAGCGCTTCTACCGCACGACGCGCGAAATGGTTTCGAATATCTTCCGCAAGGGCTATCAGTGGCCGTTTCATTCCACACGGATGTTGGATTACGGATCCAGTCTGTTGGATCTCGCAGTTTTTCTTGAGCAGCAGGCGGGTCGTAAGGTTTATCTCGACTTCTTGAACAACCCAGAGCCTGTCAACGAAGGAGATGTTTTTTCACTGGATAATCTCGACCCCGACGTGCGCGGATATCTTGAAAAAAATGAGGCTTTACAGGATCTACCAATTGATCGTCTTCGCCGCATGAACCCACTGGCGATTGAGCTCTATCGAATGCATGGCAGTGATTTGGCTACTGAGCCTCTGGAGTTTGCGATGAACAATCAACACATGAATGGGGGTATTTTGATCGATGACTGGGGCCGCACCAACTTGCCAGGTTGCTATGCAATTGGCGAAGCTGCGGGAAGCCATGGCGTCACACGTCCGGGTGGTGCAGCGCTTAATTCCGGTCAAGTCTTTGGTAAACGCGTGGCACTTGCTATCAAGCGTTCATGTAATGATAAAGTGGATACAGTCGTGGATACTGCGGTCGTCAGCGCTGCGATTGAAGGTGCGCTCAAGGATGCGGATCAATTTTTGAATGGCAATGGTCGCAAGCCGAAGGAAATTAAAAGAGAAATTCAGGCACGCATGAGTGACAACGCTGGTATCATTTGCACCGCAGATGAAGTGCGAGCAGGGCTGGAATCCGCGACGGCATTACGCCACGAAGTCGAAGCGAATGGCTTGCAAGCCAGCTCCGCCTCGATGGTAGGACAAGCGTTCCGCTGGCGTCACATGGTATGGGTATCCGAGGCGGTCTTGACGGCGCTTGATCACTATATCAGTGCAGGCGGCGGCAGTCGTGGGGCGCGAGCGATTTGCTCAGAAGCTGGCACGCGCTGTCCGGATGCGAAGGTCGAGGACTTGAGTCGATTCAACTTTATTGAAGAACAAGCCAAAGATCGTGAAGAGAAGCTTGTCGTCAGTCGTGTTGGGGGCGGCGTCGAGATCTCATCCTTACCCGTTGACCTCACTCCCGAGGTGCAGCGTGAATTCTTCGAAAAGGGCTGGGGCTCTTATTTGATCAAAGAAGGGTAGTCCTAAGTTCACTGAGTCAAACAGAGCGCAATTTCGTAGCTGATTCTCAAATCTGACAAGTTCTCAGTCATAGACGAACTGCCCTTTAACTCGCAGATCTTTGGTCGGTTTTCATATTGAGTCGATAGAGGCAGAGGCTAGTTTTGGCAACTCAACCCAAAGCTTATGCTTGCTCGGCTTGCGCTAGTGCTTGTTTAACCTGAGTGGTAATGGTGCTCCAGTCCTTGTTTGAGATCTGTGCCTTCGTTGCGAGCCATGAGCCGCCGATTGCAAAGACTTCAGGGATGGACAGATATTCATTCATATTGTCGAGTGAGACGCCGCCGGTTGGGCAGAATTTAACACCCAAGTTCGCATAGGGAGCAGCCATCGCCTTGAGAAGCTTTGGGCCGCCGGCAGCGCCGGCTGGGAAAAACTTGAGGTGCTCGCAGCCTGCTTTGATGGCTGCCTGAATGTCGGAAGGCGTCATGATGCCCGGGATGAATGGAATGTCGCGCTCCTTGAAGTAAGCGATCGTTTCTGTATCTGTGCCAGGCGCTAGGCCGAACTTACTGCCTGAATCGATCGCGATTTTCGCTTGTTCAGGAGTCACCACAGTGCCCGCGCCAACGAGCATTTCAGGAAATGCATTGGCGATGGACTCGATGGCTCCTGCCGCAGCAGCTGTGCGGAAGGTGACTTCGATAATATTAAGGCCGCCTTCGAGTAGTGCGT
>Ga0209603_1001973_pt1 | contig 20033 bp, 25 predicted proteins | sample COGITO_mtgs_1206_FD_184812 | JGI IMG/M metagenome (GOLD analysis project Ga0209603, IMG submission 184812) | Pelagic marine microbial communities from North Sea - COGITO_mtgs_120607 (SPAdes) (version 2) | ecosystem: Environmental > Aquatic > Marine > Epipelagic ... | reverse complement strand
CAATCCATCAAAATACCACACAATAAAGAGCTTTAACTAAATACAAGAATTAATAGGAGTACAAAATGAAAACAAATAAAAAGAACGGATTTACATTAATCGAATTGATCATCGTTATGGTCATTTTAGGTGTAATGTCTGCAGTAGCTGTACCAAAATACCTTGATAGCATTTCTAATGCAGAACAATCTTCTGAGGATGCAGTAATAACTGCCATAAAAAATGGTTTAAAGCAACACGCTAGTAATTCACTTTTTAAAGAAGGAAGAGCTACCTGGCCTGATAACCCTTTTGAGGTTTTAAGTGAAGCACCTGCAGGATATAATGCTAATGATAATGGTATGGAATCAGGAGTTGAACAGCTTGATGGAATAGCAGATGACGATGGTGAATGGACTTTTGATTATGGTAATTCTCGAATTACGCATCAGCGCGCTGACAACTCTCGCTTTTATTGGGCTTACGATAAAGGTCAGCAAACTGGCGATGCAGCTGCTGTTGGAACTCTTAGCAATCGTCAAGAATTATAATATTTAACATTTAATAGAATAAAAGCCTTTTGGAGGAAGTAATGAAAACAAATAAAAAGAACGGATTTACATTAATCGAATTGATCATGGTCATGATTATCTTAGGAATTATGGCTGCAGTAGCGATCCCAAGATATCTTGAGACAATTCAAAAATCAGAAGTTGCATCTGAAGATGCTGTCGTCAATAACATTGTTGTTGCGTTAGAAAATTATGCTCAAAATAAAATGTTGTCTGAAGGTAGACGCTATTGGCCGAGCAACCCTTTTGATGCCTTAGTTACAAAACCACAGTCGTACTCACAAGATGGTACGCCATGTGATGAAGATAACGAATGGACTTTTGTTGTTGACGCGAGTGATGGCGCTTTTACCGGTTACATCTCACATCAAAGAGCGGATAACTCTCGTTTTCAATGGAGTTATAATAAAGGTATAAATACAGGTACTGACAATGACGTAACAGGAACACTCTATGAGCGTTCAGATCTAGGAACTGGCGGTTCTGAAATACTTTTTAAATAAAATTTATAACAATTAAAAAAAGGAAACATCATGAAGAAAATGAACAAAAAGAATGGTTTTACATTAATTGAGTTAATCATTGTAATGGTCATACTCGGAATCATGGCAGCAGTAGCTGTACCAAGATATTTAGACAGCATCTCTAATGCAGAAAAATCTGCAGAAGATGCTGTGATCTCAGCAATTAGATCAGGGCTTAAGCAAGCCGCTAATGACTCATTATATACTAACGGCAGGGCAAGTTGGCCTTCAAACCCTTTTGATGCATTATCAGAAAAGCCAGCTGGCTATACTGAAGATGGAGATATAGCGGACACTGATGGCGAATGGACTTTTATTAGTTATGATGAAGTTAATGGACAAATTACACACCAAAGAGCAGATAATAGTAGGTATAACTGGAATTATATGGCTGGGACACAGGTTGGCGACAATGCAGTGCCTGGATATTTAGAGCCAAGACAAGAACTTGAATAAAAAAAGTAGACATTAGGGTTCGACTATGAAGAAAAACTTAAACAGTGGTTTTACGCTTATAGAACTTGTAATAATCATGGTAATCTTAGGCGTTTTAGCAGCCGTAGCGGTTCCAAGATTAGGAAATACAATTGACTCTTCTGAGCAATCAGCTGAAGATGCAGTAATAGGAAACTTAAGGTCTGCTTTAGAAGTCTATGCAATGGACCAAGTTGTTACTAATTCAAATAAAAGCTACCCTACTAATCCTTTTGATGCTCTGGACAATAAAAGTAGGATAAAACTTACTGGAACATCCTGGAGTTATGACGGGACATCAATATTCCACCTTAGAAATAATAACAGTTCGGCTAACTGGACCTATAACTCAACAACTGGGGAATTAAGTTCTGGTGGTGTTAGTAGTGCTCCCGTTTATGTTGATCATGATTGGTGTGCTTCTTATTGTTATGATCTTAATCAATATGGTTCTTTTGAAAACATCCCAGACGGGTGGTGGTCCTCTGAATATCCAGTTGAGGAATGCGATTGCTCACAGTAATAAAATAGTTATTTAAAGGCATATTTACATCGTGTATAGAACGGGCGGGTCTAAAAAGATTCACCCGTTTTTACGTTTATAGGTTAAAAGCGGTGTCATCAAACTTTACACAGTGTAACAAAAATGGACATTCATAATGTTACAGTTAAAAATTATAAACATCGTAAAAAATTATTTTCAGAGGGTTGTAAATAAAAATTTTAATTGTTTAGTGGTTTGGCACAGTAGTTGTATTATTAGAGTGTTAGTTAAAAAGTTTACAGGTTTTGAAGTTTCTCTCGACTAGAGGCACCTCAAAAAATAAGAATTGAAAATTAAACAGTTCCATATTTCTAAAATGAATGTGGTAATAAAATAAAAGAAAGTGGTAATAATATGAAAAAAGTAACATCGCACAACGGTTTTACATTAATTGAGTTAATCATTGTAATGGTCATACTCGGAATCATGGCAGCAGTAGCTGTACCAAGATATTTAGACAGCATCTCTAATGCAGAAGAATCTGCAGAAGACGCTATGATCTCTAGTGTCAGATCAGGCCTTGCACAATATGCTAATAACTCTCTATATGAGAGCGGTAGAGCAGAGTGGCCTACTAACCCTTTTGATGCTCTTTCAGAAAAACCAGCTGGTTACTCAACAGACGTAACTGATGCAGATACTGATGGCGAATGGACTTTTAGTAGTGGCAGGATCACACATCAGAGAGCGGATAATAGCAGATTTGAGTGGTCTTATGAGCCAGGTACACAAGGTGGCGGAGATGACGCTAAAATTGGTACGCTGGGTAATAGAACTGCAATTGCGCAATAAAAACTATAAGAATTAATAGGAGTAAATGATGAATTCAACAAATAAAAATGGTTTTACTTTAATAGAATTAATAATGGTTATTATCATTATTGGTATTCTAGCAGCAGTTTCAATACCTAGGTTTGCTGTTGTCATTAGGCAGGGCGAAGCAGCATCTGAGCAAGGTATTATAACACAAGTTGTCGAAGGTTTAGAAACATGGGCAATGGAAGAGTTTATGGATACAGGAATTAAATCTTGGCCTGAGAACCCTTTCAGCGTACTAACATCTATCTCTTTTGAATACGATAGTACCAATACTGACATGACTAGTTTGGTTGGTGGTGAATGGATTTTTACAGGCCAGACAGAAAGAACATTTGGCAACATATCTTTAGCAAATGCAATTGTGCACAGGCGTGTTGAAGATAGTCTATCTGTTTGGATTTATGACCCCGCTAATGGTGCTATAAGTCATGGAGATTCACCCTATTTACCTTTCACTAAAATATTTAAAGGCGATTTAGCCCAATAAATAGAGTTTAAAAAGGAGTCTGATTATGAAGAACAAGTATAATAAAGGTTTTACACTGATCGAGTTAATCATTGTAATGGTTATTCTTGGAATCATGGCGGCCGTAGCGGTTCCAAGATACCTAGATAGTATTTCTAATGCAGAAGAATCTGCAGAAAATGCTGTAATAAGCAGCATAAAATCTGGCTTAAAGCAATATGCAAATAATAAGCTATATAGTGAAGGTAGAGCCATTTGGCCGACAAACCCTTTTGATGCTCTTTCAGAGTTGCCAGTTGGGTATGATTCGAACGACAATGGAAACGAATCTGAGATAGGGCAACTTGATGGTGTTGCTGATCAGGATGGTGAGTGGACTTTCGATATGAATAACTCTAGAATAACGCATCAACGTGCTGATAATTCTAGATATTTTTGGAATTATGATAGAGGGGTTCAGGCTGGTGACAATGCTAGTATTGGTTCTCTTGGAAACAGACAAGAATTATAATTAAAAACTACATAATAAGATTTAAAAATGAAGAAAAATTTAAATAGTGGTTTTACACTAATAGAACTAGTAATAATCATGGTAATCTTAGGTGTTTTAGCTGCTGTAGCAGTTCCAAGGTTAGGGAATACAATTGATTCTTCTGAAGAAGCTGCTGAAGAAGCAGTCATTGGAAACCTAAGATCTGCTTTAGAAGTCTATGCAATGGACCAAGTTGTAAATAATTCAAACAAAAGTTATCCTGATAACCCATTTGAGGCACTTGACGATAAGAGCAAAAATGATTTATATAACAATAATTGGCAAATAGGCGGATTTGGTAATGACGGCATAAATCATGTCAGAAATGATGGATCGAGATCATTCTGGAGCTATAACTCTGATAATGGCGAAATTCAGTTCGGATACACGCAATAATGAAGAAAAACTTAAACAGCGGTTTTACGCTAATAGAATTAGTAATTATCATGGTAATCTTAGGTGTCTTAGCTGCCGTAGCAGTTCCAAGGTTAGGGAATACAATTGATTCTTCTGAAGAAGCTGCTGAAGAAGCAGTCATTGGAAGTCTCAGCTCAGCTATAGAAGTTTACGCAATGGATCAAGTAGTTTTAAACTCAGTAAAGAGTTACCCGTTAAACCCGTTTGATGCATTAGATACAAAAAGTAAAAATGATCTTCTATTTTCAAAAGGCTGGTGGTTTAGCAACGGGAATATTCGACATACTAGAAATGATGGCAGTGAATTAACCTGGGGATACAATACATCAACTGGAGAGATTAATTGATGAAAAAATTGTTTAACGAAGGATTCACACTGATTGAATTAGTAATCATCATGGTAGTACTTGGAATTTTAGCAGCAGTTGCTGTCCCTAGAATGGGTAACACAATTGCATCGTCTGAAGAAGCTGCTGAAAATACGGTTTTAGCTTCTCTTCGAACTGCTGTTGAAGTCTATGCAATGGACCAAGTGGTCAAAAACTCAAATAAAAGCTATCCGTACAATCCTTTTGACGAGCTTGATAAATTGCCAGAAGGTTACACGAATGATGGCTACCTTGATGCAGATGGTGAATGGATATTTACATCTGATAATTACATTGCTCACCAAAGAAATGACAACACTCGGCACAAATGGTATTATGATGTAAGCACTGGTTTATTTGGAGCTAGAGTTGATTACTAAACTCGATAGAGATTTTTATGAATTTATTACAACAAAAAGAAAGTTTTAAAATGGTCGCATCAAAAAAATTGCGTGAAGGTTTTACGCTAGTTGAGCTAATTATTGTAATGGTTATCCTAGGAATTATGGCAGCAGTCGCAGTACCAAAAATGGGTAACATTATATCTCAATCCGCTGAAGCTGCTGAAAATGCTATACTTGCCCAGCTAGAATCTGCTGCGGAGATCAAAGCATTGGACAATGTTTTATTAACAGGGTATAAAACATATCCTTCGAATCCTTTTAACGAGTTAGAGAAAACGCCATCAGGTTACACAAATGGTACTGATTCTGGTCAAGAAGATGCATGGTGGTTTTCAGCAGATAAAGTTTATCATAGGAGAAATGGCACAAGTTATTTTTGGAGCTATAACTCTAGTAACGGGGAAATAAATTAAATTTAACAAAATAAGAATGAGGCAATTAAATGCAACATATGAAAAATAAAAACGGATTTACGATAATAGAGCTTATCATGGTCATGATCATAATCGGAGTTTTAGCGGCAGTCGCTATTCCACGGTTTCAAGATATTGTAATTGAAAGTGAAGTTGCTGTAGAACAACGAATATTGAATACTATCTATGATGGTTTGGAGACCTATGCTCGTGAGCAATACATTGCGAACGGTGTTCGTTCCTGGCCAGAAAATCCATTCGTAGCACTATCTAAACTTCCACCAGATTATGATGCTGACCTTTTTGTACTATCTCAAATGAAAGATAGGGACTGGATTTTTACAGGCGAAGGAAACAACCCTACCTACAACCTTGCAATAGCCCATTTAAGAAAATCTGATAGCATTGCGGTTTGGAAATACAATCCTAACGATGGAAAAATTGAACATAATGGCGCTCCATTTGGTCCTATCAACATCGTTCATAGAGTGAATGGTACTGGCGGTAATTAGAAATATTTATAAATAAGGAATTATTATCATGAAGAAAAATAATAAAAATGGTTTTACCTTAATTGAATTAATAATGGTTATGATCATCTTGGGTATTTTGTCTGCAGTGGCTATTCCAAGATACTTAGAAACCATACAAAAATCTGAGATCACAGCAGAAGATGCTGTAATAGATAAACTCTGTGCTGCTCTTGAGAATTATGCTCAGCATAAAATGCTAACTAAAGGAAGACGATACTGGCCGGAAAACCCATTCGAAGCTTTAGAAACGTTACCTCAGACGTATACCACTGACGGTAACGACAGCGATACTGATAATGAGTGGACATTTGTAAATTGGTATTCTGGCGATGAAAATTCTGGAGGCGTTTCTGGAAGGATTACGCATCAGAGAGCTGACAACACAAGATGGCAGTGGTCTTACAATGCGGGTATTAATCACGGAACAGACAAAGATGTAACCGGTACTCTTTATATTAGAACCGAGCTTGGTACAGCGGGGTCTGAAGTACGTTTTCAATAATAAATAAAAATTCAATTTTATTGATATTATCATTTAAGGCTTCGTTAATAATAGCGAAGCCTTTGTAATTTTTGGAGTAAATGTTGTTTAAAAAATTAAAATCAAATTCTGGCGTTACTATGATAGAACTCGTGATTGTATTAGCGATCATGGGTATCCTTGCAGTTACCGTTGTTCCTATGTTCAGTCAACTTCAACATAAATCACAAGTCAGTAGAAATTTATCAAATATGAAAATTATTCAAGAAGCATTTTTAAACCATTACTATACCACGTATGCAATCGGCGCGCCTCAAGTCCCTCCTCCCCCTGTCGATAGTTTAATGACAGATGTTTGGTGTAATACGCCAATGGACTCTTCAATTAATTTTAAAACGCCAAATGAACTATTTGGTACAGGTGAAATACCAAAGAACTCAAATCATGTTCCTTTTGTTTATCGCAGTTGGATTGATACAGAAATTGATGGCAGACAAAAAAGAAAGATTCTGATTAAGGATAGTGACGCAGACAGTCCATCCTATGGTGAATTTCTTTTATTTACAATCTAACTATTGTTTTTTTATATCAAGCCTTAGATTTAATTAGGGTATGAAAATAATAAAACACACAAAACAATCTTCATTATTATCCTCAAAAGGTTTTTCTTTAATTGAACTAGTTATAGTTATGATAATTCTAGGTATCATCATAGCAGCTTCTTCATCTAGGTTACGCGACATCACAGTTAATGTTAGAATTAACTCTGCTGCCAATCAAATAACTTCAGATATTGACCAAGCAAAAAGCATGTCTATGGGTCGTAGAAAACAAATAAAATTTGTATTTAATCAAAATAATGAGACATATACTATTTATGAAGAAAATAATTTATTTACTGATTACCCAGGAAGCCTTAATGGTGTAGTTAGCCTGTCCGAAACCAATAATTCTGGCGTGGACATTACTTCCGTGAATTTAAATGGTACAAATATTTTAACTTTTGATAAATGGGGAACATGTCTCCAAGGAGGGGAAATTATATTAAATCAATATAAAGAAATTCATGTGAAAAAAATCACGGGTTTTTGGGAAATAAAAAATTTATGATTATCAAAAAAACTATATCCGGTTTTGCTTTGGTAGAAATTGTAGTTGTCGCTCTGCTTCTCGGCGGTGCTTTTATTGTTTTTATCGAGGCTCTAAACCATACTAAAATAATGCAAGTTAAATCTGAAGTAAAAACAATTCAGACCGTTCTTTTAAATAGTAAAATAAACCAAATCCGCAATACTCAATTCATTGCTATTGCTTCTATAAATAACTTTTTAGAATTTGAAAGCAACCCTGGTTATTTTTATAAAGTTAGTGTAAAGCACACTGATCAAACCTTTACAACAATATACGATAATATGACAACAGATTTTAAATTAATCACTATAGAAATCAGACATGGACCAGCTCAAGAGGTGGCTCCAATCTTGAGCGATACTTTTGTTGTCAGTAATATTATTTAGATAGTGAAGGATGAATGAATAATAACAAACATATTAAAATCACATCAAAAGGCTTTACTCTTATTGAATTAATTATCACAGTGGTTGCAATCGGTATATTCGGAGGGATTACTGCAAATATCTTAGCAAATGCTTCAAAAATATATTCAGAGACTTTAAAAAAACAAAAATTTGTCTCTGAGGCAAGATCATCTTTTTTTCAACTAAATAGGAATCTAAGTTTGCAAACGTGGCCTACTAATGACAATATTATAAATTCAAAAACAATTGATATCAAAAGTGCAAATAATACTCGATTACAATATAGTTTTTTAAGTAATAGTGAGCTTCGTTTTAGTATTTATCAACATCCTAATTTAGAGCCTACTTCACAAACCTTATCCACAATTACAGACTTTAATTCGTCAAACATTTTCTATTATGATGCTCAAAATAATTTCATTATTGATGACTTGTACTCTGATAATATTACTTTAAACAAAATAAATATTTTATTTAATAGTTCAGGTGATGGATATCTAATGAATTTTGAAAGTTATATTTCTCCTTATAATTATCAGTTTGGGAAACCAATGGACTATCATGAGTAAGGTGAAAACTATTTCTTTTAATACTCTAAAAAAAACAAGTGATGGTGTCATCTTAATTTCTATGTCTTTAGGTATTTTCGTGATTATAAGTATTTTTACATTCTTTCTAATGAAGCTAGTTGTAAAAGAAAACAATATGTCTTTATATCATGCTTTAGATATTAAAACAAGAAATCTTGCACATTCTGCTATGGGTCGAGGAATTTTTCAATTTGGAAATTTAAGAAATATTACTTCACAAACTGGTAATCTCAATAATGGTAACTATGCTATTTCATACGATGGGGTAGCTGATGAGATAGGAGATCCTCTACCCTATTCTCATTATACGATGCTGAAATCTGATGCTGAAATCAGTGATTCCCAAAGAAAAACCAGAATATTTCTTTCTTCGTTTCCAAGCGGATTCAATCCAGCATTTTATGGTGAAAACATATCCGACCAATCTTTTGATGGTGGTATTATAAATGGCGGTCACCTTATAAAAAAGAATGGAAACTTTTTCCATAATGGTACTCAGATAAATATGGAAGGTTTAAAAGAAGGTATGCCTCAATTTAATAACATGTATGATGATGAAATCATTTGGACTCAAAATAATGTAGAAATCAATTCGTCGAACCCAGGAAATAACCCAAATAATAAGTTTTTAAATTTTGATGGGAACGACTACGTAAAAGTGATCTATTCAAATACCACAACCACAACCACTTATGAGACTACAACCACAACCATACCAGGAACAACAACAAATTACACAGCTACTTTTGAGGGTAGAAGCGGCTCTTTAGGTGGAAGTGGTTACATGGGTATGAATTGGCATGGAAGACTCTACGTATTAAATGGTTCTGGGTATGGTAACTCTGGATATCAAACAGCGGTAACTTCAGGAACTCAAGTTGCCTATAATGCTTGGAATGAGCAAAATGTTTATTTTGAATCAAGTAATGGTTCAGAATTTGATTTCCGAGATTTTTATTGTGCATCTGCATGGTATAATAGCCAAACTCTTTACGTAAGAGGCTATAAAAATGGTTCTCAAAAATATAATAAATCGTTCACTATTTATAAAACGACTAGACAAAAATTAACCTGTGATTTTTATGATGTAGATAAAATTATTTTTTCGAACAGCGGTAACCATGTAGCATTTGATAACTTCCGCTGGACAAAAACTAGCCCGTCGACAACGACAACGACGACGACTCCTGTTACGACGAGTACAACAACGACCACTCTACCAAAATTTAATGAGAATAGAACATTTGTCGCATGGGTCAAACCTTCTGATGATCACAATACTGGTGGTGGAATCTTAACTTCTGGAACAGGCGATTGCACAGGGAAAATGTTCGCCATTGGAAGAAGCGGAGGAAAGTTGTTTTTTTGGGGAGGATGCAAAGACTGGGCCTCAAATCTAACCATTCCGAAAGATCAATGGTCATTTATTGCTGTGACATATAATGGAAGTAAAGTTCGAGCATTTGTTAATGGCGTTTGGGAAGAAACGACACTGAATGGATTTAATACTCAAATAAGTGAACTTTTTATCGGTGGAGAAACGACGAATAATGGATCTTCTTTTAGAAACTATTTTCGGGGGGGGATAGATGAAGTGGCTGTTTGGAATAAGGCTTTAGCAAATTCTGAAATATTAGCTTTGTATAATAATGGAGCAGGATTAGACGCATCTTCAAATTCAGGAGATTACATTTCGGAAAATAATTTAAGAGGCTATTGGAAATTCAATGATGGTGCTGGCTCATCCCTATCTGATAATAGTGGAAATGGGAAAAATGGGACAAACTATGGAGCAACATGGAATACTGGAAGTCATACACAATCACAAATTGGTCCTCTAGTTTTTAATTCTGGCACTCAGTTAAACCTCAATTCTCCAAATTGTGGATCTGACCATACATCTATTTGCGTGAATAATAAAATTGCAGTAAACCAAAATATAATTTTTAATGATACAGATATATCAGGTTCTGGAATTATAGTGGCGACTGGGAAAATAACTATAAATCAAAACAGCACAGTTGGTGGAGGCGTTACTTTCATTGCAAATGATATTGAAATCATTGATGTTTCAATGGGAGAGCCATCTTTATTTAATAGTTCTAGCGGTCCTGTAATTATATATATCGAAAATGGAGGTCTAATATCTAATTCAAATAATATATCAGGTCTTATAATAAATAATGATTCAAATAACTCTGGTACCCTTACAATAAATAATTCAAGTATTAATGGAGCAATATTGAATTATAGTTCTAATTTCATACTAAGTAACAATACAAGTATCGTAGGTTCTATCGTTTCTAACTATCTTGTTGCAATGGATAATAGCTCAAGCATAACAAAAGGAAATCTTCCTTCATTTTATGGAAAGAACATTGGATTAAATAGTTCCGTAATCCCAGGAAGCTACCTAGAATACTAAGGAGTAATTATGACATACATTAAACTTATCATACCTTTAATCATTATAAACATAGTCTCAGCACAATCCCCTACAGTTAGAGTTGAAGGTAGTCATACTCTTACACAAGGTAATGGAGTTGGTATTTATGAAGCTGTAGACCTTTGTCTAAAGCAGGCAATAATAAATGGTGTTTTTGACTATTTAAATACAAAACATAATTTTGAAGACGACCAAAGAGAAACCCTTCTAAAAAAATTAGACCCAATAATAGAAATGTGTGTAACGGAGCCTTCAATTATGAATCAATTAATAGATGGTAATACAATTTCTATTCAAGCTCAAGGGCAAGTTGATCCGATGATATTAAACTCAATTCTTGGCTTAGAATAATATTTATTTTTATGGAAATTGCTATGAGGTATAAAATACTATTATAGCTAACTTAAATTGAAAAATTTTAACTAAATTATTTTATGATATACATACTTAGCATTGGAAGTATTTCAGTTTTTTTTGGGTTCCTACTTTTAGCTGCCCCAAATACTATTTTATCTATCGAAAGAAGAGCTAATAAGATATACATGACAGATCCAACTTTCATGCAGTATCGAGTGCCGTTTGGGGTCGGTCTTTTTGCTGCCTCTATATTTATTATTTATTCTTTAATTAATGAATCTACAGAATACTTGATAATCATTGGAGTCTTAGCCCTAATTTTCAGCTTGATGTTGTTGCTAACTCCAAAAGCAATATTTTCTCTAGAAAGGCAAGCTAATAGGGTCTATATGACAGACCCAACATTTATGAAATATCGTGTGCCTTTTGGTATCTTTTTGCTTTTATCTGGAGCTTTCATGATATATTCAAGCATTGGTTATTTTTAAAATAAAAGGGTCAATTTAGCCTTGGAATTATTTGAATCAATTGGTCTTAAAGCCGATCCATTTACAACCTCCCCAAACCCTGATTTATTTTTTCCTGCAAAAGAGCATAAACAATGTCTCGAAGGCCTTGAGCTCGCAATTAGAATGCGCAGAGGATTATCCGTCGTTAGAGGAGGTATCGGAACTGGAAAGACGACAATAAGTAGAAAACTAATCCAAAACTTCTCATCAGATGAAGATGTCAAATTTGAATTTTATCCAGTTCTAGATCCAAAATTTGAATCTGAACTAGTTCTTTTACAACATCTAGTAGACTTATTCGGAATTGAAGAGGATGCCGGCTCAGCTGTAATCGAATGTAGGAATCAAATTGAACACCATCTTATCAAAGCAGGCGTAGAAGATGGTCGAGTACTAGTCCTAGTAATCGACGAAGGTCAAAATTTAAAAGGTGAATTTTTAGATGTTTTCAGAACATTATTAAATTTTGAAACAGATGATTTCAAACTGCTTCAATTAGTGATTTTTGGCCAACCTGAAATGACTTCTATCATTCATGAGTATCCAAATTTTGAAGACAGAATTACATTTAATTTTGAACTTGGTCCACTTGATTTTGAATCTGTGGAAGGTATAATAAAACATCGATTAACTGAAAAAGGTGGTGGTGACCGTGAGTATTTCACTACCGATGCTATTCGTGCGATACATAATCAAACCCAAGGCTATCCAAGAAAGATTAATAAGTTATGCCATCAGCTGCTGCTAAATATGATGAGTGAGAAAGCTGAGATGGTATCCCTCGGAATTGTTGAAAATACAATTGGTGGAAAAGTGCCTGATGGACTTATAGATCAAGAAGAGCCTGAAGAAGTAGTAGCCATAAAAGAGGAAAAAGAAGAAGAGCCTGAAGAAAAGAAAGATGTTGCCGCAAATAAACTCTTTGATATTTTAAGAAAGAGCGGGAAAAAAGATAGCGGTAGCGGTAAAATTGGAGAATCAGTATCTGAAGACGATATCATTGGCGATCTATATGGCGAAACTGATGAAGATGATGAAGATGACGAATTAGAAGAGGAAATCGTTGAAGAAGAAGAAGAAAGCAAATGGTTCCAACGGCGTAAACAAAGATTAAAAAAGAACATTGGTGCTTATCCTGCAAACATAAATCCTCCTGCTCTTAAGAAAGAAAAATTGCTTTTAGGCATTGCAATGGATCAAGGACATATATACTCAGCATTAGTGCAAGATAAAGGCGGTATTAAATCACTCATTGGGGCTGATATTTTTTCTGCAACTAAAGCAAAGTTAGATCCAAAAAGAAACCCAACCGGGTTTTCTGTTGCTTTAGGAAAAGCGTATGAACAATTAACAACAAAGCTTGAAAAAAAAGGAAGTAAAGTTCCGCGAAGTATTACTAAAAAACTTCATGCCGGAGTACCGATAGCTTTTACAATTAACAATACTTCAAGCTTATTAAAAACTGTTCTTGTCCCTCAAGAAAATAAAAAAGAGCGGAAGATGATTATTGAGTATGATGCGAAAAAAAATCTTCCTTTCAATTCAGATGATATTATTTTTGACTCGGTTGAATTAGAGCAGGGCAAAAACATCATTGGTGTTGCAAATGCCGAATACATAGATGCCCCCGCACAAACTTTATCAGAAAAAAAGTGGGATGTTCGCTTTTGGCCTCCTGCAGCTCAAACCGTTTTAAATTCATTTCGCTGGAACTACCCTGGGAAAAAACACGATATCGTTTTAATTTTTCATATTGGAGAAATTGAAAGTTTTTTACTAGGTTATAATCAAGGGTACCCAGACGCAATCGTTCCACTAGACCTTGGTATTCAGAACCTTACAGATGCATGGAAATATCGTTCTACCGCATCTAAAGCAAAATGGGATAAAAGAGATTACTGTAGAGTCCCTCCGTCAATTTTAAAATCTGAAATAAAAGATAATTCTACAAATAAACAGAAAAAACCGCAAGACGATGCAATGCGTCCTGTAATTGAAGGTTGGGATCAAGAGCTTGAAAGAGCGTTAAATAGCATGGCGCAATCTTTTCCTGTTGATAACATTTCTGAAATTTTCTTAAGTGGCTGCGCAGAAGAAGTGTTGTTTCTTGATGAGTACCTGCACAATCAATTAGACGTAACCGTCGAATATTTGGACCCTTTTAAAAATATAGCATTTTTTCCTGATGAAGAAGAGAGAGAAAATTTTGATTTTTCAAAAACAGCTCTTACCACTGCTGTTGGGGCCGCTCTTAATCTTGATAAATCTATAAGTCTTCTACCAGATATGTTTAAAGAGTCTGAAAAATTTAGACTGGGTAATAAGTTTAGTATTCCTGCAGCTGCGGCAATTTTCTTTGGAGTTATTTCTTTATCGGGTTGGACATCAGTAAACCATGATGATATGCGCTCGAAGCTCAATTCGATGAGATCTCAAGCTTCAAGTATTGCTCCAATAAAAAATAAATATGAAAAAGTTTCCTCTGAAAAGAATACTATTGTGAAACAGCTCGATGTACTTCTAAAAGAATCGAAACTTTCCAATTTATCTATTAGTGTCATGCGATTTTTTAGCTACAATACGCCAAAAGAAATAACATTAGATATGATTTCTTTTCAACGCGGCTGGGAACGTGGAGACTGGATCCATGTTGGGAATTCGCTTGAAAAAGTAATTACCATTGTTGATGAAAATAAAGATTTTGCAAAAGTTGCTGGGGCAATCACCGCTAACCCGGCATTAAAAGAAAGATACTTTTCAAACTTCATTACTCAAGTTGAGAATTCTGGTCTTTTTAAAAAAATTGATGTCATTAATAAAAAAACTACAAGCGGTATGGATATTGACAATATGACATTTGAACTAAAGTGTGAATTATAATTAGTATGGATAAGCAAAAAAATCTTTTTATAGGAACCATAGCTTTCGTCATTTTATCATGTGGAGTTTGGTATTTCATGTATTTCAGTGAACTAAATAAATCACTAGAATCAATGAGCAATAATTATAAGCAACTACAAAATGAAAAAAATAAATATTCTCAAATAAAAAATAAGTTCCCCACGATTGAAAAAGAATGGAAGGACCTTAAAAAAGAACTAACTGCTCTAATCAATAAAATTCCAACAGATTCACAATTCGATAACGTCACTAAAATGCTATTTAGCCTTTTAGAAAAAAATAAACTCGCGATTGATAACTTTAACCCTTCTCTTGCACCACTCGACGAAAAACAAATTATAAGTCCTGAGACTCAAGAAATGATTTTAGTTGAGAAATATCCAATTGATGTTGAATTGAGAGGAAGTTTTATCAACTTTGGCAACTTTTTAGATCAACTAGCTTTTTCAAATTATTATCTAACAATAGGAAATATCCAAATATCACAAAACCAGTATTCGGAAGGCGAACAAAAAATATCTTTCATATCTTACATTTATACAAAAAACAGTAGCAATGACATTAGCCTAATCCAAAATGACCAAAACTACGCAAGTACTTCCAACAAGGTTCAGAATAACTCTGGTTTAACAGATCAATCCGAAGAAGACCTTATCACAGAAGCAATACAAACTACTGGAGCTACCAGTTTGGTTGATATTGTTAAGATAATAAAACATATTAAAGACAACTCAGGAAAAGACATTGATGAGAATCTTGTATTATCTTTGCTTCAAAAAAGGCTTAAAAACTTATAGGTAATTACTATTTTTTCAATTTTTAGCTTTTGTAAGATTTTCCGTTAGTTAAACCTCTATTTAGTTTAAATTAATAGTCGACATGACCCCTAGACTTAGAAACCTGTTAATTGGATTGGGGATTTCAGTGGCGATCATGATTTTTGATCATTTTAACCAGTCATCTGGATCCAGCAGTTCTAACGCTTCGAAACAAGCAAAAACTAGAAAGCCTAAAAAGGTAGTTGTGCAAAAATCTGTACAGGCTAATAGTGCGCCCAGTTCTAAAAATATTGCTTCTATCACCAATATCCGAAAAAGGTCTAATCGGTCTTCTCAGCTTGTTGGCTGGCAAAGAAACCCTTTTAATACTGTCGCCATAAATAGCGAGGCTGACATTGATGGTTCATCAATTAGTTCGGAGCAAGAAAAAGATATTGAAAAATCAATTCTTTTGAAAAATCTTGAGCGGTATAATGTCGAAATCGTTGCTGAGTTTAATAATGAGAAAATCGTATTGATTGATAGTCGAAGGTTCAGGCAAGGTGAATACCTAAACGATGAAATACTAATTGATAGAATTGAAAATGATCAAATTACTTTTCGAAATGGTAGTACAACTGTTACTAGAAATGTTGGAAACTAAATGATAAGAAATAAATATTTACTTATTCTAATTATTATGCAAGCTTTGGCGATGTCTCAATGGGACGACCCCGCTTATTCAAGGATTACGCAGAGTGATCAGGAAAATGAACGCTATAAATTAATGGATAAAATGTCTATCAATCTAAAAGAGTCAGACATTAGGAATGTTTTAACTATGATTGGTGAACTTACGGGATTAAATATTGTTATCAGTCCCAATATTCAAGATACCATCACCGCAAACTTGGAAAACGTTACTGTAAAAGCAGCCTTAGATGCTATTTTAAAGCCAAATAACTACAGCTATTTTGTTCAAGATAATATCATAATTGTTAAAGACTTGGATACTCAGTTAATTGGTGAACTAGAATCTGTCGTCATTAGACTTAAATATATCAATTCAAATGACCTCCAGGCGCCACTTTCAACTATTTTAACATCAAGAGGAACGGTCCAATCCTTCCTCCCCGTTGCCTCGATGGCGGGCCAAACAGGTCCTCCTAATATGGCAATTGTATCCGATGTTCAAGAGAATATCCCAAGGGTTTTGAGCATGGTTAAACAGTTAGATAAGCCTATAAAAAATATAAACATTGCTGTCAAATTTATTGAAACACAAATGGATACCTCTAAAGCTTACGGCGTTGATTGGACTAATAGCCCGATACAATTAGGTGGTAGCCCTGATGATACAGTTAATTTCCCAATAAACCTTAGCAATATTACCATTGCAACGCTTAATCCAACCCAGTTTGCTTCCGCTCTGAAGATCATGCAAGCTAGAGGACGAAGCAAATTATTATCAAGTCCTCAAGTAACGACACTTGATAATCATCAAGCCACAACGGAAGTTTCTACAACTGTCTACATCGAAGGGCTAAACTCTGGTGGAAACAATAGCGGGGGAAACAATCAAGGAAATGCTGTAGGTGGTGTCCAAGGTTTATCACTCTATGGGAATACAACAACAGTCCAAGAAAAAGATATTGGTATAAAATTACAAGTAACTCCAAGAATCAATGAAAATAACATAATTACCCTTTTAGTAGATGCAACCGTAGAAGCTTTACTTTCGGCCGCAGAAATTTCTACGGATAAGCCGCGTTCAACAAAGAGAACCGTAACTACACAAGTTTCAGTCTTTAACGGAGAAACTGTTATAATTGGTGGACTCATTGCCGATAATATTATTAGGAATAAAAAATATGTTCCGATTCTTAGTGCTATACCTATTGTAGGTTATTTTTTTAAAACTACTTCTGTTCAGAAAGAGCAACGCGAGTTGCTTATGTTCATCACTCCAACTATTTACGATTAGATAGAATCATTATGCAAAAAGATTATCCATATATTATTATTTCTTTTAGCGTTGCTGTTGTTTTCATTCTTTTAACTCTATTTGGGCTTGGCGAAGGGCTTGAAAACAAACTTCTAGACCTAAGGTTTTTAAATAGAGGGAAAATTGAGACTAGAAGTGATATTGCAACTTTGGACATGGATGCGAAGAGTTTACAAGTAACTGGAAGGTGGCCATGGAGTAGAGAGAAACATATTCCTTCAATCTTAGCTGCAAAAGAGCATGGAATGGATGCCTTAGCTTTTGATATTTTTTTTATTGAAAGACAAGAAAGAAAGTTGGAATTTGAAGATATTTCAACAATAAATGATAGTGTACTAACTCTAAAAGAAGTTAAAAACCTTTTCCCTGATCCTGATATTGAGGTAGCAAATGCCGCTGAAGATGCTGGTAATATTTATTTTGGATACACTTTTTTCCCTCAACCTTCAAAGAAAATGTCCATCAAAAAGCGAACAAACGATAAAGAAAAACGCTTACAAATTTTAAAAGAAAGAAAATTCTATCGACAAATTTCTCCAAACGAATATAAAACAGTAAATGATTTTTATGATATTGACCCTCCTGTTGATGAACTAATAAAATCAAGCAAAGGCACTTACTTTTTTCAAACTGTTGCTGAAGATGACGGAGTAAGTAGAAAATATCCCTTATTTGGTAAATATGAAGATGGACTATTTCCTAATGCTGGATTAGCTTTAGCGCTCGATCATTATAATGTCAATTTTAATGATGTTGAAATCATTCCAGGAAAACATTTATCCATCCCCCTACCTTATCAGGATGAACACGGCCGAGATGCTATCGAAATTCCTATTGATAAACGAGGTCTAATGCAAGTTAACTGGGCTGGTCAATGGGAAGATGAAAATGGAAACTTTGATTTTACGCACTACCCTTATTGGGTTTTAAAAAAATTCAGAGAAACTGAGTATGATAATTTTGTAATGGCTAATGTGAAGAAAATAGCCTTCTCTGATTCAACTCTTCAAGGGGCAAAAAATTTAAAAGCTCTAATGCGTGCAGCATTTAAAGCAAAATTTGCGAGTAAAAAAGATGTGATTAAGGCAGTGAAACAGCTAGCAATGGCTGGTCAAATGGAATCATACATACAAAAGACAAATAATTTAAATACGGGTGAACAGTTTTTTGAAAGCATGGGCCGAAAAGCGAAACCTCAAATGATAAAAATGTATAATGAAATAAAGAATGCAAATATCATTTCCAAAGAACTATTATCAGATTCAAATATCAGTCTCAATGATCTTTTAACATCAAAAAAAATCGTATTTGAAGCACCTATTAAAGGATACAGCATAAGTAGCTTTGACAAACTTAAAAAAGATGTCAGCTCTTTATCGAAGACAACTAAAGATAAAAATTATAAAAAGACCTTAAAAAAATCCCTTGTAGAAATATCCCAGCTTGAAAGAAATTTTTTAATCGTTCAAAATCTGAACAAGCACAGTATTACTGATCAACAAAGACCTCTATATTTTTTCCAAAACAAGGACAGAATCACAGTTGGGAATATTAAAAAAAATACAGCTCGTAGAATTGTACCTTTTGAATTTTATAAGAAAAAATTATTGTATGGTTTAACAGCTGCTGGTACATCAGATCTTGGTTCACAACCATTTAATGGTAGTTATCCTATGGTTGGACTTCACGCAAACGCTTTAAATACAATCTTATCTGATATTTTTATTACCAGGACTTCAAAGATTATTGTTTCAATAATCCTATTGTTTTTAGCGGCGTTATTAGCATTTGGAATTCAAAGACTTAGCCCTGCAATTGGTGGAATCGCTGTTTTAGGACTTATAATAACATATACTGCATCAGCTTTTTGGGCATTTTCAAATTATTACTTATGGTTAGATTTATTTGCTCCAATTGCGACCATAGGACTTGGTTATCTAGGAATAACAGTCTACAACTATATCCAAGAAGAAAAAAATAAACAATTCTTAAAATCCTCATTTGGAACATATATATCTCCTGAGCTAATTGATGAAATGTATGAAAGTGGGAAAGAGCCTGAACTCGGTGGAGAAGAAGGTTATCACACCGCATTCTTTACCGATATTCAAAGTTTCTCGGCCTTTTCTGAAAAACTTTCTGCAAGTGACTTAGTCAGTTTATTAAATGATTACCTAACAGAAATGACTGACATCCTAATGGAGAATAACGGAACATTAGATAAATATATTGGGGACGCTATCGTAGCCTTTTATGGCGCTCCACTTGATTTAAAAAACCATGAACTGATGGCTTGCAGGACTGCAATAAAAATGCAAGAACGCTTAGCTGTATTAAGACAGCAATGGCAAGAAGAAGGTGACCGTTGGCCAGAAATAGTTCATCATATGCAAAATCGGATAG
>Ga0209603_1001970_pt1 | contig 20056 bp, 1 predicted proteins | sample COGITO_mtgs_1206_FD_184812 | JGI IMG/M metagenome (GOLD analysis project Ga0209603, IMG submission 184812) | Pelagic marine microbial communities from North Sea - COGITO_mtgs_120607 (SPAdes) (version 2) | ecosystem: Environmental > Aquatic > Marine > Epipelagic ... | reverse complement strand
TTGGTGTTGCAAGCGCTTCCGAGAAGGACTCGCTGCAGACAATCAAAGGGATTGGTCCGTTTATTGAAGAGAAGTTGAATGCGCTTGGTATTTACACCTTCGAACAAGTTGGAAACATGACGCCTGAAATTGAAGAACAGGTCAACAAGGCCATCGAGTTCTTCCCAGGCCGTGTCAAGCGAGACCAATGGGCGAAGCAGTCAAGGGCTCTTCACGAACAAACTACTAAGTGATTAAACCCGTTATGAAAGGCTTCAAAACCTTTATGCAATAAGGGGTCGAAGAATCATGCACGGTGCGGATGCTTTGCTCCCTCTAACATTAAAAGCGAACAAGACTGCCTCGAATGGCTCGAACTCGCTAAAATCGGTGATTTTGTCGCTCTTGATGATTTCAATGTCCCTCTCAGCGGGAATTGTTCAATCAAGTCCTTCCCACGAGACTCTGGAAAAGTCTTCGAGCGAACTGAGCTTGTCGACAATTTCTGACTCCGTCTCATCAGGCCTTGCTGAACTGAGCAGCTTGTTGGGGTTGGTTGAAGATCAGCCAGCCGAACTTGAACAATCCAATGCTGATGCGATGTTGACTGGGGGTCGCTCCGTTCCTTCAGTATCGTATTCTCCCAGTACGTTCAACCTCGTTCGTAACACAGCAATGAGCGACCAAACGCCCACCTCATCTGGGGGCACGGTAACTTCTTGGTCTATTTCGCCGACTCTTCCTTCAGGTATTTCGATTTCATCATCGACGGGTACAATCTCCGGAACGCCGACTGTAATCAGCGCATCGACCTCCTACACTGTGACAGCAACCAACGGTGCCGGCAGCGATACTGCAACCATCACCATCTCCGTTACCGATGCTTTGCCGGTTATCGTTTACTCTCCGAACACATTCACCGAGGCTGTGGGCACTGCAATGACGTCGGTCACACCGACATCGTACGCAGGTACGGTCGATTCTTACTCGATTTCTCCGTCGCTACCTCCGGGTTTGTCCTTGGATACCAGCACGGGTACCGTTAGCGGAACGCCAACTGCCGTCTCTTCATCAACATCCTACACCGTAACGGCGACCAACTCCGCAGGTACAGACACCGCCTCCCTCACTATTGTCGTCAATGACGTTGCACCAACTTCGATCAGTTACTCTCCGAACACATTCACGTTAACGAAGGGGACATTGATTTCTACGGTCACGCCGACCTCAAGTGGAGGGGCTGTCACATCATGGACCATTTCACCGTCTCTTCCAGCAGGACTTTCTTTGGCCTCTTCCGATGGTGCAATCAGCGGAACACCGACTGAAGTGTCATCGTTACAAACTTACACCGTGACAGGTACGAACACTGGCGGGAGTGCTACTGCAGAGATCACGATTCAAGTCAATGATGTTGCTCCAATCATCGGTTACCCTACGACTTCTTACACCCTGGTCAAGGGTAGTGCCATGTCGAGCCCTGCAACACCTACCTCAACCGGTGGTACAGTTGTTACTTGGGATGTATCCCCTACCCTTCCATCAGGCCTCACTATTTCCAGTTCCACTGGTGTTATTTCAGGAACACCCACAACCGTTACTTCTTCTGCAGTCTACACCGTTACTGCGACCAACACCGGAGGCACAGATACAGCAACTGTGACCATTCAAGTCAATGATGTACAGCCGCTTATCGGTTATTCTCCGAGCTCTATTTTGTTGTCAAAGGGTACGACGATGTCGCCTGCCAGTCCAACGTTGTACGGCCAAGGACAAGTAGACTCATGGTCCGTCTCACCTTCTCTCCCCGCTGGAATAAGTCTTGACTCATCAACTGGTATCATCACCGGGATGCCTACCACTATCAGTCCCTCCGCTACGTACACCATCACTGCAACGAACACCGGTGGTACCGATACTGCAACCCTCACCATTACCGTCAATGATGCTACACCTTCAATTGCATTCTCTACGAATTCATTTACCCTGACCAAAGGCACTGCGATGACAACTACTACTCCATCATCAACCGGAGGAGCAGTTGTCACATGGTCTATCTCTCCATCGCTCTCGGCGGGGCTCTCTTTTGATTCTTCGACAGGAACACTTTCTGGAACACCAACCGTGGTTTCAGCCTCTACAGTCTACACGATTACTGCAACCAACACTGGCGGCAGTGATTCGGCTACCGTAACCATCGTTGTCAACGATATTGCTCCATCCGCTATAGCTTACAGCCCAAGTTCCTTCACCCTGACCAAGGATTCGGCTATGACTGCTGCCACACCTACCTCGAGCGGAGGTACAGTCGTCTCTTGGGCTGTTAGTCCATCGCTCCCAGCAGGTCTCTTATTGGATACCTCAACAGGTGAGATTTCTGGAACACCTACAGCCGTGACCTCTTCTGCCACCTACACCGTTACTGCAACCAACACCGGTGGCGATGCTACAACCACCGTGACCATCGTTGTCAACGACGTGATTCCATCTTCAGTTTCGTACAGCGACAGTCCGTTTACTTTGACGAAAGATTCCCTCATGACGGCTTCTACGCCAACATACAGCGGAGGGACAGTCATCTCTTGGGCTGTTTCTCCATCGCTCCCAGCAGGTCTTGCCTTCTCTACCTCGACCGGTGAAATTTCAGGTACTCCATCGGCCGTCACTTCTTCGGCAACCTATACCATTACGGCAACCAACACCGGTGGTGACGCTACGACCACCGTGACCATCGTTGTCAACGACATTATTCCATCTTCAGTTTCGTACAGTGGCAGTCCGTTTACCTTGACGAAAGATTCCTTGATGACGGCATCTACACCAACTTACAGCGGCGGAACAGTCATCTCTTGGGCAGTTAATCCTTCGCTCCCAGCAGGTCTTGTTCTCGATACTTCTACCGGAGAAATTTCCGGAACGCCTACAGCCGTGACCTCTTCTGCAACCTACACCATTACAGCCTCCAACACCGGTGGCAGCGCTACGACCACCGTGACCATCGTTGTCAACGACATCATCCCATCATCGGTTACTTACAGCCCGAATTCATTCACCCTGACCAAAGACAGCAGCATGACTGCTACTACACCAACCGCAAGTGGCGGTCCAGTCGTATCTTGGGCTGTTTCTCCATCGCTACCTGCTGGCATAGTCATCGATTCATCCACCGGTGAGATCAGCGGAACCCCAACAGCTGTGACCTCTTCGGCAACCTACACCATTACAGCCACCAACACCGGTGGTAGCGCTACGACCACTGTTACCATCGTTGTCAACGACATTATTCCATCATCGGTTGCCTACAGCCCGAATTCATTCACCCTGACCAAAGACAGCAGCATGACTGCTACTACACCAACCGCAAGTGGCGGTCCAGTCGTATCTTGGGCTGTTTCTCCATCGCTACCTGCTGGCATAGTCATCGATTCATCCACCGGTGAGATTTCTGGAACCCCTACAGCCGTCACTTCTTCGGCAACCTACACCATTACGGCCACCAACACCGGTGGTGACGCTACGACCACTGTTACCATCGTTGTCAACGACATCATCCCATCATCAGTTTCGTACAGTGACAGTCCGTTTACCTTGACGAAGGGTACAACCATGACGGCCTCAACCCCGACCTCGAGTGGCGGTACCGTCATTTCCTGGGCTGTTTCTCCATCGCTCCCAGCAGGTCTTGCCTTCTCTACCTCGACCGGTGAAATTTCAGGTACTCCATCGGCCGTCACTTCTTCGGCAACCTATACCATTACGGCAACCAACACCGGTGGTGACGCTACGACAACCGTGACCATCGTTGTTAACGACGTGATTCCGTCTTCAGTCTCTTACAGCGGAAGTCCGTTCACATTGACCAAAGACTCGGCTATGACCGCAGCCACACCTACTTCCAGCGGCGGTACCGTTGTATCGTGGGCAGTCTCTCCTTCACTCCCTGCGGGCTTGGTTATCGATTCATCAACCGGTGTGATCAGCGGAACCCCAACAGCTGTTACCTCTTCTGCGACTTACACCGTTACTGCAACCAACACCGGTGGAAGTTCGACTGCAACTGTCACCATCGTTGTCAACGACGTGATTCCATCTTCAGTTTCGTACAGCGACAGTCCGTTTACTTTGACGAAAGATTCCCTCATGACGGCTTCTACGCCAACATACAGCGGAGGGACAGTCATCTCTTGGGCTGTTTCTCCATCGCTCCCAGCAGGTCTTGCCTTCTCTACCTCGACCGGTGAAATTTCAGGTACTCCATCGGCCGTCACTTCTTCGGCAACCTATACCATTACGGCAACCAACACCGGTGGTGACGCTACGACTACCGTGACCATCGTTGTCAACGACATCATCCCATCATCGGTTACTTACAGCCCGAATTCATTCACCTTGACCAAAGACTCCGTTATGTCTGCAACAACACCAACCTACAACGGCGGTACAGTCGTCTCTTGGGCAGTTAATCCATCGCTCCCTGCAGGTCTTGCTTTCTCTACTTCAACCGGTGAAATTTCTGGAACACCTACATCCGTGACCTCTTCTGCGACCTACACCGTTACCGCAACCAACACCGGTGGTAGTGCGACCACCACCGTGACCATCGTTGTCAACGACATCATCCCATCATCGGTTACTTACAGCCCGAATTCATTCACCTTAACCAAAGACTCCGTTATGTCTGCATCGACACCAACCTACAACGGCGGTACAGTCATTTCCTGGGCTGTTTCTCCATCGCTCCCAGCAGGTCTTGCCTTCTCGACCTCAACCGGTGAGATTTCAGGAACGCCTACAGCCGTGACCTCTTCTGCTACCTACACGGTGACAGCAACCAACACCGGTGGTGATGCTACGACCACCGTGACCATCGTTGTCAACGACATTATTCCGTCATCGGTTGCCTACAGCCCGAATTCATTCACCCTGACCAAAGACAGCAGCATGACTGCCACTACACCAACCGCAAGTGGCGGTCCCGTCGTTACTTGGACAGTCTCTCCAACGCTACCTGCTGGCATAGTCATCGATTCATCCACCGGTGAACTTTCTGGTACGCCTACTGCAGTCACCTCCTCTGCAACCTACACCATCACCGCAACCAACACCGGTGGCAGCGCTACGACCACCGTGACCATCGTTGTCAACGACATCATCCCATCTTCAGTTTCGTACAGTGACAGTCCGTTTACCTTGACGAAAGATTCCTTGATGACGGCATCTACACCAACTTACAGCGGTGGAACGGTCATCTCTTGGGCTATTGATTCAACGCTTCCAGCAGGTCTTGCTTTCTCGACTTCGACCGGTGAAATTTCAGGTACTCCATCGGCCGTCACTTCTTCGGCAACCTACACTATTACAGCCACCAACACCGGTGGCAGCGCTACGACCACCGTGACCATCGTTGTCAACGACATCATCCCATCATCGGTTGCCTACAGCCCGAATTCATTCACCCTGACCAAAGACAGCAGCATGACTGCTACTACACCAACCGCAAGTGGCGGTCCCGTCGTTACTTGGACAGTCTCTCCAACGCTACCTGCTGGCATAGTCATCGATTCATCGACCGGTGAGATCAGCGGAACCCCAACAGCTGTGACCTCTTCTGCGACTTACACCGTTACCGCAACCAACACCGGTGGTAGCGCTACGACCACTGTTACCATCGTTGTCAACGACATTATTCCATCATCGGTTGCCTACAGCCCGAATTCATTCACCCTGACTAAAGACAGCAGCATGACTGCTACTACACCAACCGCAAGTGGCGGTCCAGTCGTATCTTGGGCTGTTTCTCCATCGCTACCTGCTGGCATAGTCATCGATTCATCCACCGGTGAGATTTCTGGAACCCCTACAGCCGTCACTTCTTCTGCGACTTACACCATTACGGCAACCAACACCGGTGGTGACGCTACGACAACCGTGACCATCGTTGTTAACGACGTGATTCCGTCTTCAGTCTCTTACAGCGGAAGTCCGTTCACATTGACCAAAGACTCGGCTATGACCGCAGCCACACCTACTTCGAGCGGCGGTACGGTTGTATCGTGGGCAGTCTCTCCTTCACTCCCTGCGGGCTTGGTTATCGATTCATCAACCGGTGTGATCAGCGGAACGCCTACAGCAATCACCGCTTCAGCAACCTACACCATTACCGCAACCAACACCGGTGGCGATGCTACGACAACCGTGATGATTGTCGTCAATGATGTTGCTCCATCATCCATTACCTACAGTCCAAGTTCTCTCTCACTGAACAAAGATTTGACGATGACTGCAGCCACTCCTACTTCGAGTGGAGGGGCAGTCGTCTCTTGGACGATATCTCCAACGCTCCCAGCAGGTCTGTCCTTCGATGCTTCAACGGGTACAATTTCTGGAACCCCGACAACAATCACATCCTCTGCCGCATACACTGTAACGGCCACCAACACTGGTGGAAGTGCTACTGCAACAATCACCATTGTGGTCAATGATGCGGCCCCTTCTTCCATCACTTACAACCCAAGTTCTTTCACTTTAACGAAAGGCACCGCTATGACCTCAGTTACCCCGACTTCAAGCGGTGGAACTGTTACAACTTGGTCTGTTTCTCCGCCCCTTCCAAGCGGCATTAGCATCGATTCATCGACTGGCCAAATCAGTGGAACTCCAACTGCAGTTGTCTCTTCAGCAGCATATACTGTCACGGCAACCAATGCCGGCGGAAGTGATACTGCAACCGTAACCATCGTTGTCAACGATGTGGCACCATCTTCGATCTTCTACAGCGGAAACCCGTTCACCCTGACCAAAGATTCTACCATGCCATCAGCCACACCTTCCTCTTTTGGAGGCACGGTCATCTCTTGGTCCATATCACCAACTCTACCTGCTGGTCTGGTAATTGACGCCTCAACTGGTGTCATTTCAGGAACACCTACTGCAGTCACATCATCTGCTACCTACACGGTGACTGCAACCAATTCTGGAGGTAGTGATTCGACCACTATTACCGTTCAGGTGAACGATGTCATCCCTTCATCTGTTTCATACAGCGGAAGTCCATTCACACTAACTAAAGACGCTGCAATGGCTCCAGCAGCACCAACTGCGAGCGGCGGCACAGTCATCACTTGGGCAGTATCCCCATCGCTTCCAGCAGGCCTCTCCTTGAGCACCTCGACCGGTGTAATCTCCGGTACACCAACCGCAATCACTTCCTCTGCTACCTACACGGTGACAGCAACCAACAGCGGTGGTAGTGCGACTGCTACGATCACCGTTGTCGTCAACGATGTCATCCCTTCTTCGATTACGTACAGTCCAAGTTCGTTCACGCTGACCAAGGATTCTGCAATGACCGCAGTCACACCTTCTTCAAACGGTGGAACTGTTGAGACGTGGTCCGTCTCTCCATCACTGCCAGCAGGTCTTGCCTTCTCTACCTCGACCGGTGAAATCAGCGGAACGCCGACAGCAGTCACTTCCTCTGCGAGCTATACCGTTACAGCAACCAACACCGGTGGCAGTGCAACCACTACCGTGACAGTTGTTGTTAACGACATCATTCCATCTTCAGTTGCCTACAGTCCAAGTTCGTTCACGCTGACCAAGGATTCTGCGATGACTACGGCAACTCCGACTTCGAACGGTGGCACAGTAATTTCCTGGGCGATTTCACCTGCAGTTCCAGCAGGTCTGGCTTTCTCGACTTCAACCGGTGCTATTTCTGGAACACCAACTGAGATTACTGCATCTGCAACATACACAGTTACAGCAACCAACACCGGTGGTAGCGCAACGACCACTGTGGTCATTGTGGTCAACGATGTAGCACCGTCTTCGGTCTTCTACAGCGGAAGCCCGTTCACCTTGACCAAAAATTCTGCAATGACATCGGCTACACCTTCCGCCTTCGGTGGTACTGTCGTCTCTTGGTCGGTCTCACCATCGCTGCCTGCTGGTCTATCTTTTGATACATCATCCGGTACGATTTCAGGCACCCCGGCAGCGGTAACAGCATCAGCAACATACACAGTGACTGCAACCAACACCGGTGGTAGCGATTCTGCGACTATCACGATTCAGGTCAACGATGTGGCCCCTTCCTCTGTATCCTACAGCGGAAGTCCATTCACCTTGACCAAGGATACGACTATGGCTCCATCTGCACCAACCGTGAGCGGTGGCACAGTCATCACTTGGGCAGTATCCCCATCGCTTCCAGCAGGACTCTCCCTGAGCACCTCTACTGGTGTAATTTCTGGAACGCCAACAGCGATCACTGCATCAGCATCCTATACCGTGACTGCAACCAACACCGGAGGTAGTACTACTGCTACAATCACTGTTATCGTCAACGATGTTGCTCCTTCATCGGTCACCTACAGCCCGAGTTCGCTCACTTTGACCAAAGACCAAGCAATGTCCGCTGCAACGCCTACTTCAAGCGGTGGTGCTGTCGTCACATGGGCAATTACTCCATCTCTTCCGACAGGACTTGCCTTCTCGACATCAACAGGTACGATTTCTGGAACACCAACTGCGTTATCTTCTTCGGCGACATATACCGTGACTGCAACCAACACCGGTGGTAGTGCAACCGCCACATTGACGATTGAGGTAAACATCGCTGCTCCAACTTCAGTTACCTACAGCCCGAGTTCCTTTACACTCACCAAAGATGTCGCCATGACAACGGTCACGCCGACTGCCAGTGGTGGAACCATCACATCGTGGTCTATTTCTCCAACGCTTCCAGCAGGTCTGTCCTTTGACACTTCGAACGGTGCAGTGAGTGGTACGCCAACAGCTGTTTCTTCCTCTGCAACCTACACCGTGACAGCAACCAACGCAGGTGGCAGCGGAACCGCAACACTGACCTTCCAGGTCAACGATGTAGCACCGTCTTCTATTGCCTACAGTCCAAGTTCAATCTCGTTAAGCAAAGACTCGCCTATGACTGCAGTTACCCCAACTGCGAGTGGCGGTGCAGTCGTTTCTTGGTCGATCTCACCAACACTCCCGGCAGGTCTGTCCTTCGATACTTCAACGGGTACAATTTCTGGAACCCCAACAGCAATCACTGCTTCAGCAATTTATACCGTTATTGCAACCAACTCCGGAGGCAGTGCTTCGTCTACAGTGACCATCGTGGTCAACGATGCAGCACCATCTTCAGTATCGTACAGTCCGAGTTCCTTTACCTTGACAATTAACAACGCCATGACATCGGTTACTCCAACTGCGAGCGGTGGAACCGTCACTTCTTGGACGATATCCCCTACGCTCTCATCGGGTCTCTCTTTCGACACATCAACTGGAACCATCAGTGGAACTCCAACAGCGGTGTCCTCGTCCACGGTTTACACTATCACGGCTACGAACGCCGGTGGAAGCGGTACTGCTACCGTAACGATTCAAGTGAACGATGTAGCTCCTTCGGGAATTACTTACACTCCAAATTCGTTCACACTTGCGAAAGATTCTGCTATGACAACAGTTACTCCAACTTCGACCGGCGGTACTGTCGTATCATGGTCTGTCTCACCAACGCTTCCTGCCGGTTTGTCTCTTGACACATCCACTGGAGCCATTTCAGGTACTCCAACGGCAATTTCTTCCAGTGCGACATACACAGTCACTGCGACCAACAGCGGTGGAAGCGCAACGGCAACAGTGACGATTCAAGTCACGGTAGCTGCGCCTTCTTCAATCGCCTACAGTACGAGTTCATTCACCTTGACGAAAGATGTCGCAATAACAGCCGTCACACCTACGTCAAGCGGTGGAACGGTTTCTTCATGGTCGATTTCTCCAACACTTCCTGCAGGTCTTGCTTTCTCGACGACAGACGGAACAGTTTCAGGAACACCGACCGCGATTTCCGCATTAACCTCATACACAGTGACTGCCACCAATCAAGGTGGTAGCAGTACTGCCACATTGACGGTTCAAGTGAACGATGTTGCACCATCTTCTATTGCCTACAGTCCAAGTTTCCTCACATTGACAAAGGACACTCCAATGGTGACTGCAACGCCAACATCGAGCGGAGGAACTGTTACATCATGGTCGATTTCGGCAACACTTCCTGCGGGCCTTTCACTGGATGCATCAACCGGTGGAATTTCTGGAACGCCAACAGCAACCTCTTCTGCGGTAACATACACGGTAACAGCGACCAACACAGGAGGCAGTTCTACCACTACAGTTACGATTTTGGTTAACGATGCGGCCCCAACCTCAGTTTCCTACAGTCCAAGTTCATCGATCTTGACAAAGGGTAACGCTATGACCTCCGTCACTCCGACATCGAGCGGCGGTACCGTTACTTCATGGGCAATTACTCCATCCCTTCCGGCAGGTTTGTCTTTCTCGACTTCGACCGGTGCGATTGGTGGAACGCCTCAAGCAGTATCCGCCTCGACAACATATACCGTTACCGCATCCAACGCCGGTGGCAGCGATACGACAACCGTAACAATCCAGGTCAATGATGTCGCTCCATACTCAGTTTCGTACAGCGGTACACCGTTTACTCTGACCAAAGGTTCTGCAATGACCACCGCCACGCCATCTGCAAGCGGTGGTGCTGTTGATTCATGGTCGGTTACACCTCAGCTCCCGGCTGGTCTAACTTTGGACACCTCGACCGGTACGATTTCCGGTACGCCTGCAGCAGTAACTTCCTCTGCCAGCTACACCGTCACCGCAACCAACACCGGTGGTAGTTCTACTGCAAGTGTAACCATTGTTGTCAACGATGTCATTCCTTCATCAATTACGTACAGTGGAAATCCGTTTACTCTGACCAAGGGCTCTCTGATGACTGCGGACACTCCAACATCGAGCGGTGGCACTGTTGTTTCATGGTCCGTTTCACCAACGTTGCCTGCTGGACTTTCCTTTGACACCTCGACTGGTACTATTTCTGGAACGCCAAACGCAATCACTGCATCTGCTACATACACCGTTACCGCAACCAATACTGGCGGTAGTGCAACCGCTACGCTGACGATTATTGTCAACGACGCACCACCATCTTCAGTAGCCTACAGCAGCAGTCCATTCACTTTGACGAAAGATGTTGCAATGACAACGGCCACTCCAACTTCGAGTGGAGGTAGTGTTGACTCATGGTCGATTACACCAACCCTCCCTGCTGGCTTATCGTTCGATACTTCGACTGGAGCCATCTCCGGAACCCCAACAGCAATCACATCCTCTGCCACCTACACTGTAACTGCTACTAATGAAGGCGGTAGTGCAACCGCTACGGTGACGATTATCGTCAACGATGCCGCCCCATCGTCACTCACATACAATCCAAGTTCATTCAACTTAGCGAAAGGTACTGCAATGACCACCGTTACTCCAACATCGAGCGGTGGAGCGATCACCTCCTGGACGATTTCATCAACGCTCCCAGCAGGTCTTTCCTTCGACACTTCGACTGGAGCAATTTCCGGCACACCAACAGCAATTACTGCTTATGCTTCTTACACCATTACTGCAAGCAACACGGGCGGTAGTGATACTGCGACAGTGACGATTATTGTCAACGATGCAGCACCGTCTTCCATCACGTACAGTGGTAGTCCGTTTTCCTTGACCAAGGGAGTTGCCATGACCTCGGCTACACCAACAGCAAGCGGTGGAGCCGTTACTTTCTGGTCGATTTCCCCAACACTTCCAACCGGTCTGTCTTTCGATACTTCGAATGGAACGATCAGCGGAACACCGGCTGACGTCTCTTCTTCTGCAACCTACACGGTTACAGCAACCAACGCCGGTGGCAGCGATACAGCATCAGTATCGATTCAAGTGAACGATATAGCACCGTCTTCAGTCGCTTACAGTCCAAGTTTCCTCACATTGACAAAGGATACTCCAATGACGACCTCAACACCGACCTCGAGCGGCGGTACCGTCGTTTCATGGTCTATCTCCCCATCGCTCACAGCAGGACTTTCCATTGACAGTTCAACTGGAGCGATTTCTGGAACGCCAACCGTAACATCTACCGCAACCACATACACGGTTACAGCGACCAATTCCGGTGGCGGTGCTACGACAACAGTAACAATTCTTGTCAACGATGCCGCTCCTTCATCTGTGACATACAGTCCAAGTTCTCACACCTTGACAAAGGATGTAGCCATGACAACCGTAACCCCAACCGCAAGTGGAGGCGCCGTTACTTCTTGGACAATCTCTCCATCACTCCCAGCAGGTTTGAGTATCGATTCATCAACTGGGGCTATCAGTGGAACGCCAACTGCTGTCACTCCTACCACGATCTTCACCGTTTCTGCAACCAATGCCGGTGGCACTGGTACGACAACAGTTACGATCCAGGTCAACGATGTAGCGCCTTACGCTGTATCCTACACCGGTACTCCTTTCACTCTGACCAAGGGGTCTGCCATGACAACTACGACTCCGACCGCTAGCGGCGGTGCTGTTGATTCTTGGTCGATAACACCTGCTCTTCCATCGGGCCTATCCATGGATACGTCAACAGGTGCGCTTTCCGGAACCCCAATGGTGGTCATTTCTTCCACGACTTATACAATTACCGCCACGAACACCGGCGGTAGTGTTTCCACAACGGTAACTTTTGTTGTCAATGATGTCACTCCTTCATCAATCGCATACAGCGGTAATCCGTTTACCCTGACCAAAGACATCGCCATGACTGCATCGACGCCTACTTCCAGTGGTGGCGATGTTGTAACTTGGCAAGTTTCGCCAAGTCTTCCAACAGGTCTCATCTTTGACACTTCGACCGGTGAAATTTCCGGAACGCCGACTGTGATCACGTCTTCTGCAGCATATACCGTGACAGCCACCAATACGGGTGGTAGTGCAACAACAACAGTGACCATCGTTGTTAACGATGCAGCACCTTCGTCTGTTGCCTTCAGTGGAAACCCATTCTCATTGACGAAAGATGTCACCATGACGACAGCTACTCCAACCGCCAGCGGCGGTGCAATCACCTCCTGGTCGGTTACTCCTACGCTCCCAGCAGGCTTGTCTTTTGACACTTCAACAGGGGCGATTTCCGGAACGCCGACAGCAATCACATCTTCTGCCGCTTACACGGTAACTGCAGTCAACACAGGCGGTAGCGATTCGGTCACAATTACGATTGAAGTGAACGATGTTATACCTTCATCAATTACCTACAATCCAACTTCCTTCACTTTAATCAAAGACTCGGCAATGACATCAGTGACTCCAACATCAAGTGGCGGTGCTGTCACTTCATGGACGGTATCTCCATCGCTCCCGGCAGGTCTCTCTCTTGATTCTTCGACAGGAGAAATTTCAGGAACGCCAACGGCGATTACGGCTTACGGAACGTACACAATTACTGCAAGCAATACGGGTGGCAGTGCAACGGCATCGGTCACGATTCTGGTCAACGACGCAGCTCCATCTTCGCTTGCGTACAGTGCCAGTCCGTTCACGTTGACGAAAGGCTCCGCAATGACATCCGCTACACCAACCTTCAGCGGTGGAACTCCAACATTCTGGGCGATCTCCCCAACGCTCCCAGCTGGTCTTGCGTTCGACACATCAACAGGTACTATATCCGGAACACCAACCGCAGTATCTTCCTCTGCAACATATACGCTAACTGCGACCAACGCCGGTGGCAGTGACAGTACAACGTTTACCCTACAAGTTAACGACATACCTCCATCGTCGGTATCCTACAGTCAGAGTTTCTTCTCTTTGGCAAACGGTACGACGATGACTGATGAAACACCATCTACAACAGGTGGAACCGTCACCTCTTGGACGATTTCTCCTGCGCTTCCAGCAGGTCTAACCTTGTCAGCCACAACAGGTGTCATCTCAGGTACGCCTACGACGACATCCTCTGCAACAACTTACACCGTAACAGCGACCAATTCCGGTGGTGGCGCTACGACAACCTTCACACTTCTCGTGACCGTTGCTCCTCCATCTTCAGTGTCGTACAGTCCGAGCTCCTTTACCTTGACAATAAACAACGCCATGACAACGGTCACCCCAACTGCGAGCGGTGGTGAAGTCACCTCTTGGTCGATCACACCAACGCTTCCTGCGGGTCTATCGTTTGACCCTTCAACCGGTAATATCAGTGGTACACCAACCGCCGTGTCACCTTCAACATCGTACACCGTTACAGCAACCAATCAAGGAGGAAGCGATACTGCAACAGTGACAATCCAAGTCAACGATGTCACTCCTTACTCGATTGTATACAGTGGAACTCCGTTCACTTTGACGAAAGGTACAGCCATGACATCTGTGACACCAACCAACAGCGGTGGTTCAGTTGATACCTGGTCGATAACCCCTGCTCTTCCATCAGGCCTGTCCTTGGATACTTCGACCGGTACTCTTTCTGGAACTCCAGGAGTGGTTTCTTCATCTACTACCTACACAATTACCGCCGAAAACACCGGTGGTAGTTCGACCGTAACGGTGAGCATCGTCATCAACGACGTTATTCCTTCGGCAATTACATACAGTGGAAATCCGTTTACCCTGACTAAAGATACAGCTATGACCACCTCTACTCCAACCGCGAGTGGCGGTAACGTCACGGGTTGGTCGGTCACACCAGAGCTCCCAGCAGGTCTTTCCTTCGACACCTCTACTGGTGCAATTTCTGGAACTCCGACCGCAATCACTTCATCTGCTTCATACACAGTGACGGCAACCAATACTGGAGGAAGTGCAACGACTACCGTGACCGTTGTGGTCAACGATGTCATACCATCATCTCTTGATTACAGTGGAAGTCCATTTGCACTGACGGTAGGGACAACGATGACTGCGAACATTCCTACATCTAACGGCGGTGCTGTCACTTCATGGACGGTATCTCCAACCCTCCCAGCAGGTCTCTCTCTTGATTCGACGACAGGAGAGATTTCAGGAACGCCAACAGCGATTACTTCATCCGCCACATACACGGTGACTGCAAGCAACACTGGTGGCAGCGACTCAGTCGCTATCACTCTGGTTGTTAACGATGTGACTCCATCATCCGTCGTCTACGGTGGAAGTCCTTACGTCCTTACGAATAATTCCATCATGACCGCAGACACACCGACTTCGAGTGGAGGATCAGTAGTTTCGTGGACGATTTCCCCGTCGCTTCCAGCAGGTCTTACCTTGGACAGTTCAACCGGTGAAATCAGTGGAACCCCTACTGAACTCTCTTCGCTATCGACTTACACGGTAACAGCAACCAATACTGGAGGCAGTGCAACGGCTACCGTGACCATTGTGGTCAACGACGTAGTTCCAACGGTTTCTTACTCACCAGATGACCTGAGCATGACCAACAACACGGTAAGCAGCGACCTACCACTTGCGCCGACATTGACCGGTGCTGGTGAAGTAGTCTCTTGGACCATAAGCCCGGCATTGCCAAATGGACTTGCGTTTGACACCTCAACCGGTGTGCTTAGCGGAACTGCTATGGAATTACTCGCCCGCACGATGTTTACCATCAACGCAACGAACAGCGGTGGAACTGCAACAACATATGTGAACATCACAGTTGTTGATTCAATTCCAACCGTGACGTACCTACCTGACGACTTGAGTATGACCAACGACACGGCAAGCGTAGATTTGCCTCTTGCACCGACATTGACCGGTGCAGGTGAAATTGTCTCCTGGACCATCAGTCCAGCTCTACCAAATGGCCTTACGTTTGACACCTCAACTGGTGTTCTTAGCGGAACACCAATCGAATTATTCAATCGCACTATGTTCACTGTGAATGCAACGAACACCGGTGGAACCGCGACTGCGTACATCAACATCACTGTGCTTGACAGCGTTCCGATTGTGGAGTATGTCCCAAGTGATATCGAATTGCTCAGTAATTCCAGTGTTGTCGATATTGTTCCTCTTTCCACCGGTGGAGCTGTTCTGCAATGGTCGATTACACCTGAACTTTCGCCGGGTCTTTCGTTTGACACCTCAACAGGTCGTATCAGCGGTGTCCCTGCTGAAATTAGCAACCAAACGCTCTACACAATCACTGCATCCAATGATGATGGAAGTATAATGGCATACGTAAACATCACCGTTGAAGACACTGTTTACGATACAACTGCTGGCCCGATCTACATGCTGGATAATACGACCATCAATGCTATCGCTCCGATCTCAACCATAAGTGGTTCTCAGTTTGAGATTCATCCTGCACTACCACAAGGATTGATGTTCGGTGAGTCGAATGGAACGATATACGGCACTCCTACTGAAGTTATTGGTCTTACGAACTTTACCATCTATTCGAACTCGAGCCTGTTCAACGACAGTTTCAAAGTGCAACTTCAAGTTCTCGCCGACACCGATGGCGATTCTATGCCTGACCAATTGCCTGAGAACTACAACTCTACAGGCGGCCTCGTCGAAGACTTGGACGATGACGGCGATGGTTTCACTGATGCCGATGAAGAAGATTGTCTTTCAGCCTCGCTCGACTTGAATTCCGTGCCACTTGACCTCGATGGGGACAATGTGTGTGACGCTCTCGATGACGATATCGACGGCGATGGTCTGCCCAACAGCGTTGAAGACAACAGCGGTATTTTCACGTCGGTCAACAGTACAGGAACAGACCCATTGAATGCAGATACAGACGGAGATGGAATCTGTGACGGACCAACAGCCATCAACGGAACTTGCACTCTGGGCCCAGATGCATTCCCGAACGACAAATCCGCATCCATCGACACCGACGGTGATGGAATGCCGGACGAATTAAACGGCACCTCGACCAGTACTCCGCCTCTTGTCGAGGATACTGACGATGATGACGATTCCGTTCTCGATGTTGATGATGCTTTCCCACTTGATGAAAACGAAACCGTCGATACAGATGGTGATGGAACCGGAGACAACGAAGACACCGACGATGACGGCGATTCAATACTCGACGTCGATGATGCTTTCCCACTTGATGAAAACGAAACCGTTGATACCGATGGTGACGGAACCGGAGACAACGAAGACACTGACGATGACGATGACGGATGGTCAGATACCAATGAAAGTGCATGTGGTACTGACGCTCTAAGTAACGCCAGCACTCCTGTAGACACCGATTCAGACCTCATATGTGATTCATTGGATGAACTGTTGGACCTACCGTTCAACCTCACTTACCCATCAAACAACTTGACGCTTATGATTGGTGAGGAAATGACTCCACTGCTTCCAAACATCACCGGTGCTGGTGAAGTCGAAACTTGGGAACTCGAAGGTGAACTACCTGATGGTTTGGTCTTCGGATGGAGTCCTGCTCGTGATGCACAACTGGATGGAAGTATCCGAGGAACGCCTACAGTGGAATGGGACCTGACGACGTACACCATTTGGGGTAACAACTCAGGATACAGCCAATCGTACGTGGTAACTCTTGGAGTAGAGACACCTGAACTGACAACGGACTCGGACGATGATAGTAACGATTCAGACTCGAGTTCGATGTACGCTCTATGTTGCCTACCGCTTCTCCTGTTGCTCCTCCTTGTCTTCCTCCTTCGCCGAAAGAAGTCAGTTCTACTCGACGCAGAGCCAGAACACACAACTTCCAAGCCGAAGTGCAAGAGTGGTTCAGGTACTCGAGAAGACCCATTCGTGGTTACGCCACTGACCGATGTCACATCTGGATCTCTCGTCTTCAGTAAGGAAGCATTCACGACCAAGGAAGTGGAGCCTTCTGGAGCATACGATGCTGGAGACGAATACAACTCAGATAACGAAGGCCGATTCAAGGTTGTCAACCACCACATTGACGCTGATGAGTTGGAGGGTGAGGATGTTGGACTCACACGCCAACTCATTTCCGATGAAGACGGTGTACTCAAGTATCAACTGGCCTTTGATGACCGTGACGTTCCTTCCGATGCCTCGGAATCTTACGAAACGCTGTTCAAGGTAGGAAATGGCTCTGTTTACTTCAAGTGGGCTGTTGAAATAGCAAGCGATAAGAAATCTAAGAACAAGTCGAAAAAGAAGGCTAAAGTTGCCGCTAAGGACGATGGAGAAACACTGGACAAGGCTCAAATTATTGCTGAGGCAACCGGTCGTTCAGTTGAGTCCATTGTTGAAGACTTGGAAGATGACGGTATAGTGAATCTATCAAATGAATCCAATGAACAGGCTGAAACCGACGCAAAATCTGCAAAGAAAGCCAAGGCAATGGCCGAAGCGGATGCTAAGGCTGCTAAGGAAGCCAAGGCAAAGGCCGAAGCAGATGCCAAGGCTGCAAAGGATGCCAAGGCACAGGCCGAAGCCGATGCCAAGGCCGCCAAGGAGGTCAAGGCAAAAGCCGAAGCAGATGCCAAGGCCGCTAAGGATGCAGAAGCTAAGGCAAAAGCAGAAGCGGACGCTAAGGCTGCAAAGGAAGCCAAGGCACAGGCCGAAGCCGATGCCAAGGCTGCCAAGGAAGCTAAGGCAAAGGCAGAAGCCGATGCCAAGGCCGCTAAGGAAATCCAAGCTAAAGCAGAAGCTGAGGCTAAGGCCGCCAAGGATGCTAAAGCCAAAGCGGAAGCTGAAGCAAAGGCTGCCAAGGAAGCCAAAGCCAAGGCAGAAGCAGAGGCAAAGGCTGCGGCTGCGGCTGCTAAAAAGCAAGCAACAAAGAAACCTGTAACACAGGAAGTCAAGAAGCAGGAAGAATTGAAGCGAGTCAAATCTCGCGCAGATACCATTGACTTTAAGACTCTAGGAAAAGCCACAACTTCGACTTTGAAGACTGAAGTTAAGAAAGGTGCAACGACTTTGCAAGTATCTGATGCTTCCGAATTCGAAGATTCAGGTTCCGCTGCCATCACCGATGAAAGCGGTAGTTCAGTCATCTCATGGACCGGCAAGGACGGTAACGCTCTCACCGGTGTTAAAGGCGTAACTCGTGTCTTTGGTACAGCTACCGTGGTAATGGTCAAGGACGATCTCCAAGTCATCAAGGGTATTGGGCCATTTATCGAAGAGAAGTTGAACGCACTCGGTATCACAACCTATCGCCAAATCGCCAACATGGATGCGAAACTTGAGACACAAGTGAACGAAGCCATCGAGTTCTTCCCAGGCCGTGTCAAGCGAGACCAATGGGCAAATCAAGCCAAGATTTTGCTCGGTGAAGATGTCAAACTTGATGAAAAGGCTCTTCAACAAGCCGAAGAACTTGAGCGTATTTCGAAGAAAGCAGAATCCATCGATTTCGCAACACTTGGTGTAGCGACTTTGGATGAAAAAGACGATCTTCAAATTATCAAGGGAATCGGTCCGTTCATCGCTGAAAAATTGTATGCGCTCGGTATTTACACCTTCGAACAAGTTGGAAACATGACGCCTGATATTGAAGAACAGGTCAACAAGGCCATCGAGTTCTTCCCAGGCCGTGTCAAGCGAGACCAATGGGCGAAGCAGGCTCGTGAATTGCACAGTAACAAAAAGTGATGCTCTCATTTCTGATTGTCATTTGGTGCGTTTTTGAGCCAACGGTGCATCGACTCAAGAAAAAATCTGACGTCGCGGGAATGGAAAACCAGTTCTCCAGAACGGTGGGTTTTTGACACCTCACTACGGCAGTTCCTTAGAAAGGTTCTATTCTTTCCGACGTCAGCAAACATCATGGGCGTCGTGTTAAACGAGCGTAATGGCTGCATTTGGCGATTGGATGTTGGTCTTGTTCAGATGGTCGAGACTGATGTTTCTTTTGAAGGAAGGTGATATGTATGGGTGGATTAAAAGCGAGCGGTGATATGCGGTATTTTCAGATACGTATTCTGCATGAGCAAGCCCAGCATTTACCAGGGAATATCCTTACGAAGTTCTTCAGCAAAGTGGAAATGGTTACTGGAACTGGGGTTGTTGACTCCATCCCAACATGTATTCTCAGGGTAGAGCATGATGGCGTTGACATTAGGAAACTCAAAGATCAAATCAAGGGGAGTTTAATCATCGATAAAATCCTCCAAGAAGGGGATGATTATGCCTACTTGAAAGCGAAAACTCCTGGACCGATTCAACTCATTATTGGGGCTGAAGAGGAAGCATG
>Ga0209603_1001965_pt1 | contig 20088 bp, 8 predicted proteins | sample COGITO_mtgs_1206_FD_184812 | JGI IMG/M metagenome (GOLD analysis project Ga0209603, IMG submission 184812) | Pelagic marine microbial communities from North Sea - COGITO_mtgs_120607 (SPAdes) (version 2) | ecosystem: Environmental > Aquatic > Marine > Epipelagic ... | reverse complement strand
TGCGTCTGTATGCCGCTCGTTGCTCGATCATAGTTCGAGCTCGTCGACTGTATTTTCCTCTTCCTGCATATATTTGGGTTCCTTGTTCATCGTATAATGTAGCCATCTTTTTTCACCGTGGAACTACTCTAACTTTTCAACAGTATATAAAGAACTCAAGAAAACTGTTCTTAATTCATTAAATTCTGGATTTTGATAATTGAATACTTAGGGCATGCCTGAACGAGTGCTCCATTTTCCGACGGCTTAAACATTATATGATGTCGCTTGATGTTAGTTTATGGACCAGGCAGCACTTTTTGATGTGGCTGCAAGGTTACCTGTGAATACTGAAATACAGTACATCCCACTAACCTCTCGATACCACCAAACTCCCAAATGGTATCAGTTCATTCCACGTTGTTTACTCTCCCGCCCATGGCTCAAAGATTTGTTACCAGATGAGGCGCCATTTAATCAGTCACGTCAAGCACTCATCATTTCAGACGAAGGTGGAATTGGAAAGACCAAGGCAGGAGCCATCACAATCAACCATATTTATTCTCAAAATCCTGAAAAGCCAATCCTCTTGCTCGTACCTAGACGATTAATTCGAAGTTGGAGGCATGAACTGCTAAGGATTAATCAGAAGCTGCAAGGCCTTATTCATGCATCCGAATCAAGCAGTGCGAATCACCTTTCCCAGCCGGAATCCGGGAGGATATATATTGTTTCAAAACACTCTTTTGCAGAGAATTGGGGTAGAATTTTTTCCGCGTGGAGGGAAAAATTCGGCCCTCGTTCCGATTTATTTTCCCTTGTGGTCATCGATGAAGCTCACAAAGGCAAGGGCGAATCAGCCCAAAATACAAATCAGATGTCTACCCAAGAACCTGAAAATAAACTTTCAGGGAGCAGAATGTATGGTGCGATATCGGAACTCTGTAATTCGTACTCAATGAACAAACTTGCAATTACGGCCTCACCTCTTTCTCTCAAACTTTTAGATATTGTGAATATTGCACGTATGATTGGTGTCAATGAGAAGTTTCTCGAAGTGATTCCAGGTAACCTAAATGATGATGAAGAGGAAGAATTCCTATCAAAATGGGCAAATTATATCTCTGAATTTGAATCTATCAGTTCAAAATTACGAGACGAAGAAATCAATCGAGATGCATTAACTGATTTACATGAATTTTTTGCAGAAGATGAAAATGTTTTTGTCGACCTGTTGCCTTTTTCCAAGCAGATACGTGAGGCTTTTAATGCCGATTTTAGTGAAGGATGGAACGATTTTGATACGCGTTTGAGTTGGTTAAACGAGTTGAATCCGCTCGCTCCTTTTCTTTCCATCATCAAACGAGAAGATCTAGGCGAGTCTGCGAACCAGATATTCAGAGAAAGGAGGACGTGGACAGAATTTGTTCCCCTTCATGAAGAGCACGCGGCTCGAATCGAGCAACAGGAAAATACGACTTCAATTGGGAATGGAATGCGTCAATTACACGAATGGCCCACCAATGTAGACTCGCAAGGTTATCTTGGAAGATTCTCTGAAGGACTTATTTTTGATGAACATACATCTCATGAAGACATTATTGAGCCGCGTTTAAGACGAATAATTGACCACATTATTCCCGGAGACCCAGTGCTTTCTAGGGCTTCTACTGGGAATAAAGGAATGTTGATATTTTGTGGATTCAAACGCACTGTGCGTATTTTAGAAGAAATTCTAGACAGACAAAGGCTCAACTTGAATGGTATTGAAATCAAAATCAAAGCTCATGCAATCACTGGAGAACACCTAGATGCCATCTCTCTCTTGAATTCCTTAAGTACCACTGAACATCAAGACAATGAAATTTACAATATCGTTATCGGCACAAGCGCCATTCAAGAAGGAATTAGCATGAACTGGGCTTCTACAGTTGTTCATTGGGATTTACCTCCAAACCCTCAAACATTGGAACAGAGAACCTGGCGACTTGATCGTCATCGAACAGAAGTAGACTCTGAAATATTCAATACAGTGTACATGGTAACCGATACTGATAGCGATCTCAAACTCGTCGAGAGCATACGAGCACGAGCTGAGTTATCAGACACCTTGCTCGGCCGTACACATTCACGAGATGCATGGCCTCTTTCTTTCCAAGATGGACTTCCACGAAGCGACACCGATACTCGCAATTATCATGGTGAACAAAGCCCATTTTTCTATACAGAGGCTAAACAACTCGCAGATGCATGGAAACTGCAAACAGATGTCGACAGTGATGAGTATTATATTCGTTCAAGCCAGCAAAAAATATTATTTCAGCACTTGTTTGTGCAGTATGGATTACCGATTAATTTGAATCAACTTCATGAAAACGGAAGTATTGAATGTGGAGAATGGAATAAGGCTTCGCTCGAATCTCTGCAAGAATTGATGCACTTAGCAGAAGGTTCTGACTTGAATGCATTGCAAAAATGCTTTCCATCTGCGTCGAATGCCATGCACAATTTTATTCGTATAGATGGATTTGAGCGACTAGAGCAGGAGTTGAAAGGCCGTCATTTTGCTTTATCGATTGATCCTAAAGGAGTATTATTACAGCGAGTGATGAGGCGACATGATTCAAAGAATTTGTGCGTCATTGGACCTAGTCAAGCAAACAAGAAAGCCCTCTTCTCAATTGAGCGCCAGGATGCTATGAAGGAGTTCCATCTCGATTTTAACACTCTTTACTCTAAATTTTTTCCTTTATCCTCTAGTTTACTGGTTGGCGAAATTGCCGAATCGCAACTGAATCATGTTGAACCATTCAGATACTCAGAAACCACTCTTCCATTGATGAGAAATATAGTATCTGCTAGCGAGGTGTCGGATTCGTACCCCTTCGCCACCATGAGTGAAAATTTCATCGAAGATGCATGTTCTTCATACATAGATGCTGTACTTTCCAAGTTTGAACAGGAAATGGAAAATATGGAGGAGCAAATCGATTCATTGTCTTCGAAAATAGATAACTTTGAGATTATTGATGACAGAACGACACGCATACATCAAGCCCTTGAAAAGAAAAGAACCGCTTTAGGAGTACGACTCGAAGAGTTGGAAGACACCCGTAACACAATTGTTCAGAATCGAGAAGGATACTTTCCAGTTATCCGCTACATACAAGGAGGAATTTAAATGCCAATAAACCCCACAACAAAGCGTGAACAAATATACCCTACAAATGGTGATATTAAAGAGTTTAAAGAATTTGATATTTCTCGAGAGAGTGCGGAGTCATTCAATGAAAGAATGACGCCCAAACATTACTCAGTATTATTTGGAATGGTAAACACAATCGCAACCTCTGAAGCCCTGCCAGGAGAAGTTGCAGCAAAGAGAGTTGACGATTTGAGACAGCAGTTGAGTGAGGTTTCAACAACGAAACCTTCTTTGGAGATTTGGTTATCTGAACTCATTCAAAATGCAATGGATGCTAATTGGGGTGACGGATTGGGAGCCTCTGAAATTTCCATTGATTTCACTGAAACAAATATCACCTTCTGGCATAATGGCCGACCTCCACAACATTTAGGTTTTCAAAAAAATGAGGTTAGTAAGATGGTTGAAAGCGGTTCTACGAAACGGAGCGATTTAAATTCTGAAGGCAGGTTTGGAATTGGGTTCAAGTATTGGACTTATTATTTCACAAATGTTTTGCTTTCTGCAGATGGCTGGAGTTTAGGATGGAATGATCAAATGGAATTTAGCCCAATTTCAGATTCAGTTACTAATTCGGGTATGCAACTTGTGTTTTCAAAACCGACAAAAGATTGTTTGGCTGACCTCCAACAGTTCCAAAAATCATTAGACCAGTTATTCTCAAGAGGGTTAACGAGATTGGTAGAAGGCCTCTCTGTCCAAGATACACCGATTCGTTTGATTGTATCTACAAATGGAGTGGAGCAATTCCAATTATCGCATACTGTCAATACTCATCAATATTCACATTCAGAGGGAATGGAAGTCCAAATTTTCACGGTTGAGAATGAATTGAACAATCCTGATGAAATCGCCATTAACGGATATATTCCAAATATTCTACTTGGATGCGACATCAAAAAGGCTCTTGAGGAGATAGGACAAGAACACCCAGTTCATAACGCACTTATCGATGCATTGATTGATGAATTTAACCCTGAGTTGCAAAAACCTTCTGTGGAAAAGATTCTGAAAGCGGAATCTGAATTTTCAAGTTATGATTGGAATTCCGATGAAAACGTTCGTTATTCTGCACAACAACAAATTCACAAACTTGATTCAATATGTATGTTTGATTTGTCACCCGAATTGCAACCTCATCACCAACTTTTCTCTATGTTTGCAATTGAAAAATATTATGCTGCTAATTTGTGGCAAAACACAAAGAAAACTCCATGCTCAAGTCGAGTTTTGTTTAAAGGAACTTACCAAGTTGACCGTGAAAGAACACGCTTAGAGTCTTTTGAGTCACGAAATAAGTCCATTTCATATGCCCAATGCTATTCTTCAAACCTTTTGTTGCATTTGTTAACCTTCCAGAACTTCCGCGAGAGATTTAATATTTCTGACAAAATGCACAAGGAGATATTTGATAGCTTTGAGGAACGTTTACTCGACAAGGAGTTTCAAAGCCTTTTACACGGATATTCTATCATTTCCGAATTAGACAAGTTTGATGTTTATCCTGCCGTTCGTTGGGAGGAAGAGGAACCTGTTCAGATTTTCATTCCAGCTTCTGAAGCAAGACCATTACGAGAAGAACTCGTCGAAATGATCAACAGTGAGGTGCCCGATGTTCGCAAGTGGGCAAGATCAATTCTGGAGCCGGATGAAATTTGTGTCATCCAAGACGATATCGATTCAGAAAGTGAATTCTCTCTTTGGTCAACTTTCACTCCATGGCATTGTAGCCTTGAAGACGAGGGAGGGGCAAACTATGAAGCCATTTTCGAAACTCAGGTGCCTGAGTTTAGAGTTGTTGAACAGATTGTTCCGCACTTTAAGGGTAAATGGCCGGAATGGATGCCCCTTCCCCTTGGGCAAGATGGGGAGGCTACTTGGAAGTTGGAAACCAATCTACAAGATTCTATTGTGATGCGTTCGACCGATCAAGAAATTGGGATGTTCGACGACCCTTTTTCTCTTAGGATTCACGAACATGCTACAAAATTGGGAATGAGTTCCTATCATCTGGCCCCTGGCTTCGAGAGTTTGGTCGGCGACAATAACAGGATTCGTACAATTCCTGTCGAGCCCCCCTCCGAAGAAAGGCTGTTTGAATTAAGTGTCAAGAAAGTAGTGGAATCGAACGCAGGAATCATCCGCCACCTATTGAATGCGCACCCTCAATCACATTCATATTGGCCAATTTTCGTTGAAACCTTAGATGGAAAATTGCTTATGGTCGAGAAACCTTCTTCTGGTTGGCAAAGTACATTTTTCTGCATCAACGACAGATACCCCAGCCATAGGAAATCATTGTGGTCGTACTCAAAGCGGGGTTCAAATGCAGAGTTCACTCCAATCACAGACTCAAGATCGAATAAGAATACAACATGTTTGTACATAAAAAATCTCGACGATTCAACAGTATTTTTCTCACACTTGCTACATGTGGAAGCCGGGGGTCTTGAGTATTCTCAAGCAGTGAGAACGGTCATTCAGGAGTATTCAAATCAAACTGGAGTGTCTGTTCCTTTTTCACAAAATGATTACCATTACATCAACAATGGTAATACGAACTCTCTAGGAAATAAGGCAAAACTAAACATTGGAGTGTTCAAGTTTCTTCCGCAAACCTCTCAAGAAACAAAGGACAAAATGTTGTCAGAATTACCGCCAATGCCCAATCTTCTCCACGCTCTTCCAATGCCTGTTGAGGTTCATGAAAATATAGAAATGCCTCGATTCCGAAGAAACCGCCACGCCAATTTTAATGCAATGTACAGTACAAATTTACCACAATCGAGTATTGGTTTTGCTCGTCATATTTTCAACTTAGTTGATGATGAATCTTCTCGTAACAATAACCAAATCGATTCACTTCGTGAAATCCCGCAGATTGAGAAGGAGTTGTATGATGGGGAATATTCAGTCCGAACTGATGAAGAAAACAAAGTAGATTGGATGGAATGTCTCTCAAATTATCGTCCCGACAACAAAAATTACACGATGATATTGCGGTTCATGTCGCCTGCTCTGGCATCAATTGAGCATCTTCAGAATGCTCAATCACATAACCTACTTCATCATTCACTGGCCCTTTCGGCCTTTGAGGGGACCTATCCGGGCAAAGTGTCCCCACTCTCAGCACCCAGCGCTACAACTAAGCCTAATTTTCAAACATGGTATGCGTATGTTACGAACACCCCCAATGACTCCCTCAATCAAAGTCAGAGACTTCAAATTGAGAGAGCAAAGGTAGATTCAATGAACCAGGCAGATGGTATGATCAATCAAACTCTTTTCTTGTGGGATGACAAACTCAGTGTTTATCGAGACCGAGTAGGATTCAGCACGAAGAGTGATAATCTGATTCTCGAACAACCTCTTTGGGGCGATAACGAGAGGCCTTCCCAACAAACCACTCATTTGGAAAAATTGTGGAGTACCAAAAACTCGGGTGATAGACAGGGCCATGTTGTAAAAATGTTAATCAGTGTAATGAAAGAATTGAGTATCTTACCATTCCCTCTCCTTGCGCTTAAACATCAAGAGGAGTTGAATACTAATGCACAACTGTATGTGCAGGCACAGAGTTCTATCCAGAATGACCTTCAATTGCAACTTCTCAGTTCTGAGATACTCAGTGACTCTGCAGAATTGACAATCTCGAGATGGCTTTTTCATCCTGGTTCTTCCAGTATTGATGCTCTGATGAGAGATTTTGTTCAAAGATGCACTGGTGATTGTGTCGATCTATCGAGGGTTGTAGAAGCCATCTGGAAACGTATGAAGACTGAATTCCCGGACTCTCCAGAATTATGTTTGGATCGATTAAACGACTGGGTTTTGATACCGTATGAAGCGTGGAGAGGGGTTGTGAGTGATTCATTTCTTGAATCAATCGAACAAGCCCAAGAGAACTCTGGAAATGAATCATTGCATTCTCAAATCAATCAAGCCCAAGATTATCAAGAGGCGATGGTCGCAATGCGTAGGCAAATTTCACGACGTTATCGGTACCATCAACCTGCAACCTGGAGACCTCTCACTGTGATTGAATCTTCTCAGCATGATTCAATGATCTTGACAAAATACGATTCGTGGTTTGGAACGACAGCGGAGTCGAACCGCATTAAAGCTAAAGGTTTCGGGCTCCTCCCAGCAACATCCTTATTCCCACTTTCAAATGATGAATTTTCTGCATTACAAAATAAACAAAATTCGCGACTCAACCCTACATTCGTTGAAGATTTGATTGTTGAACATTGGATTGATGTAATGAATAGATTTTTCCAATCAGCACGCCAAAATCTCGAGAATAGTATCGTTGTTACCGGAACCTCAGACTCAATCTCCGAGAAGCATTCTTTTTTGCTTGACAGAATGCGTTGGTTTATGCTCTCAATGCCAGAATCACCATCTGAAAATAGGACGGGCTTTCTTGACGGCCTCCCTGATATCGGTATAGAGAGCACTCGAAATCCAAATTGGGAATTGGCAAAAGAAGACAACTCTCTGATTTACCAGGGATTAACTCTAGGTCCATGTGGTTGGCATGTATTATTTTCAGAGTCCAGATTAACATTCTACACTACAAAACCAATTAGCGAAGAACTCTTGGCAGATAAGTACAAAATGCTGTCAGCGCTTCTCAGGAGAATCATGATGAACTTCAAGATTGATTGGACCGATCGTAAATTACTATCTCGAGATTTTATCCATAATTTTGGTGTTGACTACCGTACAAATTGTAAAGTTGATCCACTTGTCGATTTTACACAATGGTATGACGAATACAACGATGGATTAATTGAGCCCAATCAATCCTTCATGAATCATCTGGATGGCGATGAATGGGCTTCGGTAGAAGGTGCAGAAAAGTTGCTTGAAGCGCTTACCAACGATGCCAAATCTTGGCTTTCTACAGGACATTTGTCAGCATCTGATGTCAAACCTGAACTTCAAAAAATGTATGATAATGGGATAACATGTACTCTTCCTGATTTTAGAACACCATTCCTTAGTGCGGCTTTTGGAACAGATGAAGCGGTCCGCATGACTATCGTCAGACTCCACAGCGGACCTGCCCAAAATCCGGTGGGAATACTCGCAGAAAATATGAATCGTACCGACAAAATTGGAACCAAAATCAAAAACTTAGGTAACACATTACTGCTTAGTGATAATGCAAGAGCCCGAGGGGCTATAACAAATGGTTGGCGTCTCGTTGCTCCTTTGGATTCTGGATACGATAATTTCCTTACCTACTTGAAGGAATGTTGGAAAGAACTCTTTGTCGGTGAATCAGCGGATTTGGATAGAATTTTACTCAAAGGAGTTGTGAAGTATTTTTCACACGACCCAGACCATGACGATTTTGGAAATATCGTTCTTCATAAGCTTCATATCCTTTACATATTGTCATTCGCAGCAGCAACTGAGATAGAGGGTGTTGAATAATGTTAGTTATTGAAAACCCTGAACTTCTTCTTGCACTGAAATCACTTTATGAATTTGAATCTCCTCGAGTTTCTGGCTCTCATGGTGGTGTTCCTGGTTTCAAGCCTTGGTCCATCGAAGAAGTGGTTCAAGGTACCGAAATTGAAGAGACTGTTCTTGAACAACTTGTTGAACTTCTTAAAGAAAAAAAGCAAATCATGTGTATTCCTGCTTATGCAGATTACCCCAAACGTTTCCTCACCAGAACTGCAGAGATGGTCCGCACTTTAGGGTCCATGCACGAATATGTGAAACGGCAAACTGATGAAGAATTGGATGAGGAGCAACATCTGCAAATTATCGAGGCTACCAAATGGGTTCCAGCGTTACTTGAGCGCCCTGACCGTGAAGTAAGCATCGATGAACTGTTAATCAACTTAAGAGAAGACCTTGATGATCTAAGGATTCGGACTGTTCGTACTCTTTCAGTTTCTCAACTTCTCTCGCTGGTTGAACTCGCACTTACTGCCATTGCTCGTGAAACACTTTCATCCCATACTATCGATTCGTTTCGCCTCACCAAGTTTCAAGATCGAGCCATTCGCAAGGCTTTGATGGCATCGTTTTCTCCTGGAGCAAATGAAGAAGCAATGATTGTTTGCGCTGGAACTGGAAGCGGAAAAACGATAGCATTCACGGTTCCTGTTCTCGTTGATTCAGTTCTTGATACCCTCGAGAAGAATCCATTTTCTGGTGCTCGATGGTCTCAACTGATGATTTACCCGCGCAATGACTTGGCCTTTGATCAGTTCAGTACCTTGCGAGCATACTGCGGCCAACTCAATCTGCTTCTGCGAGATTCTTCCGATTTTTCAAACATTAAACTTACCATTGCTTTGGATGCCGATGGCCATATCAGAAAGGAAATTTTGGAAATACCTCATCCAAGAGGAACCCTGGTAGGGCAGTGGGATGTTCGATGGAATAATTCAAAGAAACAGAATGTAGTTTCCGCTTCTGCGTCACGATATGGCGGTGTACATCCAAACAGAAGGACAGAGGCTTATCGTCCAGCTAATATTGTAGTGGCGAGCAGTGAATCATTCCGTCGTCGTTTGATGATTCCAGAAGTGAGCCGGGCTGTTCAAACCTCTCTTCAACGCGTAGTTTTGGACGAGATACATCTTGCTGAAGGCCTTAGTGGAGGTCATTTACGAGGACTCTTCAATCGCTTGAAGACAATTGCAGGGAGAAGACATTTATTGTTTATCGGAGCCTCTGCCACAATTGCTGCACCAGAAAGGCATGTTGAGTCGGTTTGGGGCACACCATCAGAGTCGGTAGATTTGATTGAACCATCAAGCAGTGAATCACAAGGTGCGCCTGGTGGAATTGCAAATCACGTTTTAGTTCGCCCAAGATCTGGTGTTACTAAAGGCGGTCCGATTTACAATTCGACAACGCTTGTGGGGCATCAGTCCAAGGAACAATCTTGGTATGAAGATAGGGAAAACGCTGCTGAATCACCAGATGAACTGGAAAAAATGATATGTTTTGCAGATAGCCGTGACTTCGTAGCCCGATGGCAAATGCTTCTCAATGAAAACGAAACCAATGCGCATTTTCAACGTATCCGCCCACAGCAAATCACGGGAAGCGGCTCAGGAGGCGCAATTCGGTTACCCTATGCGTTCTGGTTTGACAGGCCTCTCGCTCAACAACTCAACGATACCAGTGTTTGTGATGCTTGTCAGCGTTGTGAGAAATTACCAGAAAACATCTCATTGGGGAAATCTCACATTCAAAAATTCCACACGAAAGTAGGTGGTCGTTCGAAGCCAGAGAAATTTGTAATGGAAGCACTGAGAGAAATGGGGGAAGAACTCTCTATCAACACACTTGATGAATGCCCTCACATGCAAGCAGGAACCTGTTGGCATTTCGGTCCTGGCTTTGGTGAGACACCTTTGTTGATGGACCCATCACCAGCAGATTTGATTCCCCACCTTACAGACCGACCCGGAGATGCATCTGGTAAGGTCTTCAAGAATACTCTTCGCTCAAGACGCCATACTGCAGATTCCAGAGGCGCTGGAGAGGATGGATTAAGTGACAAAGACTTCACTGCAGATTCACTCTATCTGCATCAATCCGGTGAGGCTTATCCTGCATCTCGACCGGATTCCCCTCCAGGACCGGAAATCCCTCACGATACAATTGTAGCAACACCAACTCTCGAAGTCGGCGTTGACATGAAAAAAGTATCCAACATTATGACACACAGGGCGATGAGAAATGTTGCCTCGTACCGTCAGAAAGCAGGACGTGCGGGTCGTGAAAAGAATTCAGTCACAAATACGGTTACGGTTCTTTCCAAAAGGCCGGGCGATTACCAGATGTACAGAAATGAGCAGAAACTCATCTTAGACCAATTGAAAGAGCCAGTCCCGGTTGCCAATAAAAACCGCATGGTGATGAAATCCCAAGCCTATATGTCTGTCATGGATTGGTTATCAGTCCAAGGTTTGAACATCGAAGAAATTCAAAACAACACACTTGATTGGAGAGGCCAAATAACTCAATCTCTTGAACTTCTTAACACTCGTCGAGATGAAATATATGCTTGGCTGAACAGTGGATTCAGATCTGGTATCGATTCTGTTTTATCAGCAGCAGAAATGTATCAAGCAATTGATATGTTTAAATCACATATTGAACTTCTTCTTCATGGAGAGTATGAACTTGATAATGGTACTGGGACACGCTCGATAATCGATGAATTTTTCGTGGCTATTTCTGATACTGAAAACAGGAGCAATCGTATCGAAAAACCAAAGGAAAAAGAAGGCGGGATTGATGATTTACTGGGTAAGTTGGCCACGGGTATTCGTGATTGTACATCCTTTCTCACCGCTGAAGAAATCGATTCGCTGTCAACACTCCAACATCTGGTTCAAGACGGCGAACTTGAAGATTCAGAGTCAATTTCATCTCTCAGAGAAAAGTTTGACGCAAAAGTTCCCAGTTTGTCTCGGGTTCAAAAAAGGCTACTCAGAGGGTTGATCACTATCCTTCTAGAGATGGAAGAAGCACTTGGTGAAGAGGATATATATTCTCCCGATAGAGCTCAACGATTGGCAATTAATTTGTATGGGCTTACAAATCGAACAGCGCGTTACTATTTCTCATGGATGCTGAGTGAATGTTCGGTTTTCCTCGAAGATGCCCCCTTCTGTTTTATCGAGCGAGTGTTTGAGAATCCACATGATCGCCCTATACCGGTACAAATTGGTGAACATAGAAAACTCAAGCAATCTATGGGTCAATTCATGCGAGATTTATTACCTGGAAGTTGGAACCACAGACTCTCTAAATCTGGCACAGGTCACGCACTTAAATCTCCAATCGGCGGCAATGGTGCTGAGTTGGATGCACAAACAGGGATTCGTATGGCTAATGTTGTCCATCGAGACTCCGCCTCTCCCATCTCTGGAATAGATGGCCTCTCGTTGAGGGTAGAAGCACCCGGAGCAGATTCGTTCGATCCCAATTCAGTTCCAGAAGTGATTCGAATGAATCACAGCGGTTCTCATTTACCAATCCTTCGTCCAAAATATGTATCACTTCAAACCGAATTGGGCGTAAGCAGTGGTCGTGATGACGATGCACGAAATGTTCCTACAAAAGTTTGGTTTAGTGCCACAAGTGGACTTGTCGCTCGTATGGATAGAGAAAAAGCAGAGAGCGACCGCCAAGGCATGATTCCCGAAACATGGCCGTGTCGATGGTCTTCAAGCCGTCAGATTGAACCCGAAGCGGTGTTGGCTTTCTCGCCTTCTGAACGCAAAGCGGCGGCTGGCCAAGCAGGCCGGCACAACGTTTCATCACATCCATTGATGGCTCGATTGTTTGATGATATTTCGTTTTCAGACAAAACAGAGATCAAGGATGTCGTTCTTGGAATTCACAGAACTCAAGGTGTTTCAATGAGGTACCGGTTGGATGGGTCGCAAGATGCGGTATTCGGTCAACAATTTTCCACCCACGGAATCAAGCACACATTATCCGAATCATTTCTACAACGTATTGAAGAAAGTTCGAATCATTGGAAAAACAGAGCCTTCGATGTTGATTTTTGGAAAGTACTCGAGCATCATTTTGAGCGAATTGGTTTCAGTTCTGAATCCGAACGGTTCCCAATGCGTGATTTACTGAAGATGATGCTTCTCAACTTGCACAAGAGTTCTCCGAGTGAACTTCCTGAAACTGTTGGAGAAGTTGTAGAACAACTTCAAAACAGTATGATCTCTCAAGAAATGTTTGAACAATACATGGAAAGTATTCGTCTCAATGTCCGTGAACATGTACGAGAGTCACTTACACCTATGTTCGATAAATACAACTCTGAGAATTCAGGGTTGTATGATGAAGGTCAACTTATTGAAAGTTTCAACGAATGGAGTAGATACACGGCAATGAATACAATTGGGCGTTTATTGGTTCAATCAGGAGCGCTTTACACCGGTGTTGAAGAAGAGAAATTAGCGTTTAGTATTGACATTGATGAATGCTCAGTCACTGTATACGATGATGATGCTGAGGGCAACGGTTCATGTGAACTTATTCATCGATATTATTTGATTTCAGAGGCAACCAAATCGGCGAATGGAGAAATGCGAGCGCCGCCCCTCCCTTCCAAGGACTTTGTTTGGGAATTTGAGAGGCAATTTATCACCTGCCCTGAGCATGTAGCTCAACGAGTGGCGTTCCAATCTCGTGAAGAAGGATTTGAATGTCCAAGAGCACTTCGTTCTCACCAAGAACAGGCTCTTTCGATGAAGAAGAGATACGCCAACATCTGGAACCATCTCCAAGTCACTTCAATCGGAAGAGCAAGTCAATTGTTTAACATTGCTCCAGCACTCAAGAACGATTTGATTGAGCATTTCCCTGATATTTCAGTTGATGAACTTGAACAAGCGCTTCATGTTTGTTCAAGTGGATGTTTCGTTTGTAGTGGTGCATCTCGCTCATCTGCATTCCCGCTGTCAGTATCACAACGCTACACTTCTCGAGGGATTCTGGATGGTTTGGTGAACTTTGGTGAAGAATGTGATGGTTACCTCAACGGTAGAGACCGGCAACAATACGGTGTTGTAGGCCAAGGAAGAACTGAAGTTTATCCACATTGGCACGCCGATAACGAGCAAGAATATGTGATTCCGTTCACCATTTTACCTCGACAAATCGGTACTTTTGTCAAACGTAGCCAAGTTAATTCCGAACTAAATCCGATTCGATTAGTTCGTCTCGTCGACCACTTGGAGGAATTATTATGAGCAATTTTAATTACGGACACTCGAATTTGTTTTGGGAATTACTCATTCAAGCCATCGAGGATGAGGCGCTTGAACCTGAGCGAAAGAGGGTATTACTGATATCTCCATGGATACGTGACATTCCCTTGTCTTCTTCGAATCTTACTGCCGAGGATTTCCGTAATTTACTCGGGATTAACAGTGGAAAAGCGATGACAACATTATCAGATGTTCTTCATGAAATGACTCAAATTGGTTTTTCAATCGACATCGTTACATTGGATTCTGCCGACAAGAGACTTCCAAAGGACTCCCGCTCATGGCTAAAAAAAGAAGCAGATTTTGTTCAAGCCCTTCAGCGTAAGAACATCAATGTATGGAAGAAAATTGGTCTTCATGCAAAAATGTACATTTTCCCTCATGGTGCTCTTTCCGGGTCGACAAACCTTACCAATCAAGGGATGTTTGGAAACTCAGAAAACATGACGATGAAAAGTGTTGAAGAACGTGGAGATTATGACTCAGTAGTGGTGAATGCGAGTGCCCAACTTGAGGGCAGTCAGACTTATTTTGGTGATTCTCAAGAACGCCCAACTCGTTTGGATTTACCCTCGGAAGAAATCTCTCCCCCACGAGAGGAAAAAGAACTGGAATCTGTTTCTGTAAACCATCCGAAGAATGTAGATGATCAAGAACATTATTTACATTCTCCGGGAATTGCTCTTGGAGACTTTAAGAACACAGGAGTACACTATCTTACGCCTTTTGAAGTCCAAAGTCTGAATTTCCACATTCAGAGTTTTGAACAAGAATTGCGGCGCCTCATCATCCATCTTTATCGAACAGAAGCAAACAGAATGACAGTTTGGATGCAGAAAAAGAAAGACGGAATTATCACCTCAAAACCGCGCTCTATCTGGCCCCGATTGTTGAAGATTAATGCAGAAGGAAACAGTTTGTATGAGAAAGCGGAAAAACAGATTTTTGAATACAAAACCCCGCCATATGAACCTGAAGATTTCCCCAGTAATCGTTTGCCAGATCGTGAAAATCTCGATCCGAATACGATCCTGACATACGGAACCACAATTGGTGATTTGCGAACATGTTTAATCGGAAACACTACCAATCAATTCCATGACTTTGAAGACACGAATTTACTTGACAAATCTCTTGCTTGCTATACCGCTTCTTTGATTGGGAAAAAAGGAATGAGTGATGAAGACGTACGATTCTTCTGGAAACGATTGTTTGGTGAAGACGAAGCATTCTCCCACATCAATTTTGCTCGAAATGAATTATTCCACAGCAAACCATTGGCCCGTAGTCGAGCCATGAAATGCCAAGCGGGGCTACTCATTTTTGAGAAAAGACTGTTGAAGAAATTTTCTGATTTTATTGAACGCTAGGTGATTTGATGGAAGTTTGTGGTTTTTGTGCAAGTTTAGTTCTTGGAGGTGAATGCACCAACCTTAATTGTGAACATTCTCGAGATATCCGCACTCAATCTGCCAAACTAAAGGCGAAGAGTGTGAAAAAAGCGCCATCAAAAGTAAAAACTCAGAAAAGGAATACAGCAAAAGGTGCTTTTCTCAAGCATTATCAGCCAGGTGGAAAAATTCTCGTTCCTGCAGAAATACACCTTCGTTCTAAACCATCTTTACCCAATTTCATGGGGTATAAAACTGATAAAGAGTCAGACAGAGATTACAGACGAAGTGCACTAAATCTTCTATTCCATTCCGATTTTGAGACTATTCCGAATGCGTTGAATAAATCTGCAATTGGTGAATTTGGATCGCCTAACTCTCCAAAGAGAAAAAATAAAATCCTCTCCTGGTTTGATGGACGAATCTCCAAAAATCGAAATCCAAATCAACAGAACTCACGAGCGAAGTTGATTGAAGACCGAGCATATGTGGATGAAAACTTTTGAAATTAAGGCGAATAAAAATCCTCGTGTTCGAGAATCTCATCAATATGTTTCTTCAGATCTTCCAATAGTTTTTTCTTTTGTGAAATTTGTTGTACATTTGGTAAGAGATTCACTTTATTTGCGAACTGTGAAATTGAACGGTCGAGGTCAGAAATGCTGATTGGTTCTACTGAAGGCTGAGTGCCAGAATTTCCAGGGAAAGTAGGGGCAGTCCATCCTGTTCCTTGATTTACCCCAGTAGTTCCGCCAATTGGTGCAGGTGCTGGTGCGTCATTAATTTCAGATAAGGTCAGAGTTGCTGTATGATTTCCTTGATTGTTACCAGACGTAATTTCAATTTCTAATTCATTCACTGAGCTTGTTAAGGGAGCGCCCGAAACCGTTCCTGTTCTGGTATCGAGTGTCATACCTTTTGGAAGCCTTCCTTTCGTTACTGAGTAGTTTTTGGTGATGTCACCCCCGGTATTTCGCACATTTAGGTTGGTTTCTTGTCCGACTGTCAATGAATAACTTCCATAATCGAAATTAGGAGCCTTGAGATGAGATGGTTGCTCACTCGGGTAATCTTTGTTGACTTTTGCCCTCATAATCTTGACAAGTTGCTGAAGTATCTTGAACAGTTGAGTTTTTCCAACTGTTTCTTCAAGCCCTTCCCTATTCGATTTGTCTGTGATAGTGCCCTTGTTGGTATTCATATCAAACCTTGCTGCTGCAACGATTTGTGAATTAGAAAACCACTTTGCCGAAGATTCCGAATAATTTTTCGAATCAAGTTCCAACCAATCATTTCCAGGTTCTCCATAGGGGAATACTCTTACTCCATCCTTATAGAGTCTAAATCCACATAATCGCTGATTGTAATCATCTCTTGGTAAGACGCCTAATTTTGTAGTCGGCCAGAGCTTTTTGTAATTCGCATGTTTTCTAAAATGATAAATCCATACCTTTACAGCGCCAATTTGACACTTTTCACCATCGAGTAAATCGCTAGTAGGAATATGAATCCGTTCTTCTTCATTGTAAAATTTAGACCATGGATTGTTGTCAGTGTATGTACCTTCAATCGATTGCCCGCGTGGGTCAATTGCAACTTCAAACTTATACAATGCCTGACTTGTAATATGTTGAAAGTCGAAGTCCTCCCACTTCTCGAATTTTCGTGGTAGTTGGAGTATGATATTGAAATCGCTTTGAGGTTCAAACGGATTGAGAAGAGTTTGAGTATTACGCTGTATAAGTGATAAATCGCTCACTTTCGTCATCGTTTCATTAAATTTTTCAACATAAATATAGGTTCCAGTTGCACCGTCTGGAAACATGTTTCTGAACGCAGGTGGATCAGTTAGAATTGGAGACATCACCTCTTCTAATGGAGTTTCAGGGCTATGTTGAGAGAAATCAATCGTTAATGCATAAATTGGATTGTTTTTTGAACGTGTAGCGATAGTAACTTTTTGTCCAAGTTTCCAAGCACCAAACCGCCCGAGCCCCAATCCTCCTTGCTTTGAACGACCTTTCATAGAAAAAGGTTCAGAGGTATTTACAGATACTCCAATATTCGACCACTTCGTTTGAATATCCTTTTTTGTCATCCCATGCCCGTTATCACTGATTACTATTTTACAATTCTCAGGATTCGAACCCATTGCTTCTTTCATGTTGATGAGCACTTCACTTGCATCAGCATCATATGCGTTTTTTATGAGTTCAGCGACTGCCAGTGCAGGATGACTAATCTGATCGGCTAGTCGCTTAACAATATTCCAGGTTGCTTGAAAATTGAAACTATCATCACTGTCCATGCAAGCACCTAGGAGGATTCCCTGGAATACGCTCCTTATCAATCAGGTATCAAAGGTTCGGAAGGTTCAGATGAGTTTAGAACTTGTAAGGCCTTTTCAATTTCAGTTTGAATCAAATAAATCATATGAACATTCACAGCATTTCCAAGTTGTTTGTATGCCTGACCATCATTTTCACCAAGCACGAATGGTTTGCCGTGTTCACCATCAACATCGAAACTTTGGATACGTGCACACTCTTTTGGGGTGAGTCGACGACGTAACCATCCAATTACAGGGATTTGTGCCATTGCGACAAGCGCTGGGAAATAATTACCGCGCTTTACTCGAATACCGGAAGGGCGAAACTGGAATATATTCTCCCAATTCGTCCGGCTGTCTGGACCGGCCTGCCATTCATATTTGGTCCGACTCACTGGAACGACTCGATTTCCCTCTTCATCATTCTCAAGAACCTTCCACCGCTTGAGCCACGAATCAATGAATTTTTTATTAGATGCATACAAAAGACGATTTTTCTTAATGAAATTCTGTTTCCACATTGGAAGATTAATCGATTTAATTAGTTCCTCGTCAGACATAGATGAATCAACTGTTTTTACCCACCCATAGTTTTTCCATTCCTCTCCGATTCTGAGGAGTTCCTTGGATGAATATGTAGACAAATCCCCTGGCAATGTTTCTTCTCCCAAAAACGAATCTGCCCATATGGGATGGCCAGGTAATTTTGAATCAGTGTTGACGTTTTGGAGGAAATCTTCCCACATTTCAAGCCATGCGAGTTCTTTTTCATTCAAATCATATTTTGAATCTACTTTTTTATCAAGTACGCTTCGAACATCCAACTCTTCGCTCTCGTATTCCGAAGGAAAAGAGAACTTATTTTTCTCGCAAAGGTCATTACGAATAGCGACGATGTATACGCGGGTTCGTACCTGTGGTATTCCAAATTTGTGAGGCGATAATATTGACCATTGGAAAGAATAACCTAATTCTTTGATTCTTTTTTCAATAACTGAGAATGTATTCCCATTATCATGTTTAACGAGATGAGGTACATTTTCTAGAAACAAAACTTTCGGCTTAAATTTCTCTGCAAGTGTGCAAATCTCATGGAAAAGGGTACCTCGGGTCTGGTCTTGGAAGCCTTTTTGCGCCCCTGATTTACTAAACGGCTGACAAGGAAAACCCGCACAAATGATATCCATCTCAGGTATGACATCAATCACTTTGCGAATATCGCAGTGCACATCGAAACCTCCAGGTTTATCCCAATTCATTTCATAGGTTTGGGCAGCATGTTTGTCAATATCTGTTGCAAAGACGCATTCATGACCCAATCGATGGAGGGCGGAATGAAAACCGCCAATCCCACAGAACAAATCTACGTAACGCATCAAATCATTTCCTGTGCCGACGGTTCTTAAGTCTAGCACAGAGGGGTTGATGAAAGTGAATTCTACTCTATTACTTCCCAAGCCAAAATTCTGCCGCGATGGTAGAGCGGATGAGCAGTTAAACCTCTGAACTCTTTTTCAAAACACTGGCCCAGTTTGATTTCTTTGGTCTTTGCTGCCGCTTCAAACAAAGGAATGAGATCCCTCATTGACATTTCATGAGTATTCTTATCGGCTTTATCCAAAATACTTTTCATATTTTTAACACGTTCTCGATTCTTACTCTGATCTTCAACATGTTCATGTCTGTCACACCACGCAAGTGCGAGTGGAAGTGATTCGGAATTAAATTCGAACCCATACATCACTATTGCTTTTCGTTCAGCAATATGAAATGAAAGCAATCTTTCAGCGTCAAGTACACTGCTCCTGTCTTTTCGATAGGGAGATACAACCTTTGTAACCCCATAATCATTATTTTTCCCATTGTCACCAATGAAACGAACATATTTGTTTTCGATAGCCCATTCATATGCAGCTAACCCAAATTCTGGTGTGAAATCTTTACTTCGAAGAACAAGATCGCATTTCCCCCTTCCAACGGGATATGACACCTCGAACCAATCATCTGAGAAATGAGAGAAATCATCTGGGTAATTCATCGCCCAACGAATAACTGCTTCACGGGTGAAATCATCTTCCCACATCGTACCTACACAAGGAATGTATTTCCCTGAACCACTTCGACTTTCTCTTTGGGTCTCGGTAGACGAATCTACAACAACCAAAGCCTTCGCCAATTTTTCAACAATCTCTTTCAATTCCATGGGTTCACCATTCATACGAATAGTTTGAGCCATATTATGTTTTCAATTCATCTTTTATTCAAACAAATGATGTTAGAAAGTCTCAAGTTCAACCCCATGAGTAGCGAATTGATGGCTCAGCGCTTCTACCACAGTTCACTCTTGGTACTGCTGATGCTGATGGCGTGTTGTCTGCCTGGTAACCTTGCATCAACCGATGC
>Ga0209603_1001955_pt1 | contig 20171 bp, 19 predicted proteins | sample COGITO_mtgs_1206_FD_184812 | JGI IMG/M metagenome (GOLD analysis project Ga0209603, IMG submission 184812) | Pelagic marine microbial communities from North Sea - COGITO_mtgs_120607 (SPAdes) (version 2) | ecosystem: Environmental > Aquatic > Marine > Epipelagic ... | reverse complement strand
TATGGACCTCAGGGCCTGTATAAACGGGCCAATAACTCTAAAATCTTTAGAGAGAACTATTATAAAAACTGGGTTGTTTATTGCACTACCTAAAGGTTTAGAGGCCCAGGTAAGACCTCGTAGTGGATTAGCTGCTAAAAAAGGAATTACTGTTCTAAACAGTCCAGGGACTATAGATGCAGACTATAGGGGTGAAATTGGGGTTATTTTGGTTAATTTATCCCTAGATAAATTTGTAATAAATGATGGAGATAGAATTGCTCAATTAGTAATTGCAAAGCACGAACAAATTAAATGGGAGAAGGTAACCTTCTTGAATGAAACCGAGCGTGGCTCTGGAGGTTTTGGTAGTACAGGAGTATAAAACTTAAAAAACCACTAATAAATTAGTGGTTTTTAAAAAATATTATTCTTATTGATTATCAATAGCTTCTTTAATTTTTCCTTCTAGTTCTTCTGCTAAATCTGGATTATCCTTTATTAGAGACTTAACGGCGTCTCTTCCTTGACCTAGTTTAGTTTCACCATAACTAAACCAAGAACCGCTTTTCTTTACAATCCCTAATTCAACACCAATATCAAGAACCTCTCCAACTTTAGAAATTCCTTCTCCATACATAATATCAAATTCAGCAATTTGAAAAGGTGGTGCAACTTTGTTTTTTACAACCTTAACTTTTGTTTGGTTTCCAATTACTCTATCACCGTCTTTAATTTGCGTTCGTCTTCTAATATCTAATCTAACAGAAGCATAGAATTTTAAAGCATTACCTCCTGTTGTTGTTTCTGGGTTTCCAAACATAACACCTATTTTTTCTCGTAATTGATTGATAAAAATAACGGTACACTTAGTTTTACTAATTGTTCCTGTTAGTTTACGTAGAGCTTGAGACATTAGACGTGCATGAAGCCCCATTTTTGAGTCTCCCATCTCGCCTTCAATTTCAGACTTTGGTGTTAAAGCAGCTACTGAATCTATAACAACAATATCTATAGCTCCTGAACGAATTAAATTGTCTGTAATTTCTAAGGCTTGCTCTCCATGATCGGGTTGTGAAATTATTAAATTATCGATATCTACACCAAGATTTGAAGCATAAAAACGATCAAAAGCATGCTCAGCATCAATAAAAGCAGCAATTCCTCCAGCTTTTTGAGCTTCAGCAATTGCATGTAAAGTAAGCGTTGTTTTACCTGATGATTCTGGGCCATAAATTTCAATAACCCTCCCTCTTGGATATCCTCCAACACCGAGTGCTAAATCTAAACCTAAAGAACCTGATGAAATTGCTTCTACCTCTTCTACAACGCTATCTCCCATTTTCATGACAGACCCTTTTCCGTAGGTTTTATCTAGTTTGTCTAAGGTTAACTGAAGGGCTTTAAGTTTTGCATGTTTTTCTTTGTCTGCTGCCATAAATACTGCTTATTTAATTTTTAAAAAGTACGACAAGGTACAAAATTTGATTAGCATTTATAAATGAAAAAAGATTATTTTTGGACGAATTTATAGCTTCTTTTTTTTATGGATATCCACCAACATTTTATTTTTCATAAACCTTACGGCACAATTTCACAATTTGTAAATCCTCATAAAAGAAAGAAGAAATTATTAGGAGAATTTTTTAATTTTCCAGATAAGACAATGGCGATTGGTAGACTGGATGTAAATTCTGAAGGGCTTCTTTTATTAACTACTAACGGAAAGGTAAGTGAAGAAATAAGGAGTAAAAAAGTAGAAAAAGAATATTATGTCCAGGTAGATGGTTGTATTACACAAAAGGATATTAATATTTTAAAAAGTGGTGTAATTATTGGTTTTAAAGGAAAGAAATATACGACTAAACCCTGTAAATCTTCTTTAATACCTGTTCCAAATTTTAAAAATAGAACACAAAAAATTAGAGAGGATAGGCATGGACCAACAAGTTGGATGTCTATTACTTTAAAAGAAGGTAAATTTAGACAGGTAAGAAAGATGACGGCAGCGGTTGGTTTTCCTACACTACGTTTAATAAGAATCAGAGTAGGAGCAATTTTATTAGAAAATTTAAAACTTGGTGAAGTTAAAGAAGTACCTGGTTTCTTTTAAGGTTTAAGCATTTTAATATGAGGAATACCATCTTCTAAGTATTCTTCTCCTACTTGAGTAAAACCTAATGAATTATAAAATTTAGAAAGATATGATTGTGCAGAGATAAGAATCTTATTTTGTTGTAAATTATTTTCTATAAATTGTATAGAATTTACAACTAACTGATATCCAAATTGAAATTTTCTAAATTCTTTTTTTACTACGATTCTTCCAATACTTGATTCTAAAAAATAATCACCAGGTTTAAATATTCTTGCATATGCTACTATTTTAGTATCTAAAACACCTAACATATGATACGCATCTAAGTCTTTATTATCAAGATCTTGATAAACACAATCTTGCTCTACCACAAAAACTTCAGCTCTAAGTTGTAAAACAGCATACAACTCATGAGTTGATAATTCATTAAACTTTTTAATAGTAAAGATCATATTTAACAAGCTGGTATTTTATTAACCCTGTTTTGATGTCTTCCTCCTTCAAAATCTGTTTCTAAAAATGTTTCTACCATTTTTAATGCTTGAGGAATTGATGTATATCTTGCTGGGATACATAAAATATTAGCATTATTATGTTGTCTAATTAACATCACAATTTCTTTAGACCAACATAAACCTGCTCTTACTTCTTTGTATTTATTTGCGGTCATAGCAACTCCATTAGCACTCCCACATAATAATATTCCATAGTGTGCTTTTTTTGAAACAATATCTTTTGCTACCGGATGTACAAAATCTGGATAATCTACACTATCGTGAAAATCAGTACCATAATTTTTAACCACTATACCTTTCGATTCTAACAATTTAATAATCTCAAATTTATATGCTGTAGCAGCATGATCATTCCCTATAGAAATATTCATAATAAGTTGGTTTTTATGCTTTTAATAGAAACAAAAATACAAATACATATGGTTATCAACAGGTTTAAAAAGTAATTTTATATTTTAATTAATAACTACTTATTTATTAGTTAGTTAACATCATTTTTATAATTGTTAAAAAGTATAGGTAAGTTTTTAAAAATAGATTTGATTTATCCATTTTTAATTACAATACATATTCATTTATCACATACACAATAAAAACTATTATTTTTTAATTACTTCTTATAAACATTATTTACATCTGTTTTTTACACTTATTAACTTTTATTTAATTAAAAAAAAATGTTTATAGTTGTTTATAAGTAGTGTTAATAAATAGTATTTTTCTTTATTTTAAAAGGAAAAATATATAATAAAATGTGTATTATTTTTAATAAATAACAAATCCTAAGAAATATGTTGTTTTCTATATTAACTATTCACATGCTATTATAATTAATATGTTTTTTAAATTTTTAATATAAAGAAATATGGTAATAATATTAATTGTTAATAAAGTTTAAATACAATTAATCAAAAATTGAATAGCATTAGGAATGATGTGAACTTTTAAAGAGCCTGTTCCTACAATTTCTCCGTCTGCTTCGATAATTGAATTATCATTTATAATATTTAATTCTTTTACTTTATAATTGTCTACTTTTTTATGATGTACAATGTTTCCATTATACAATTTAGGAAGATTAAAAAGTAAATTAAAAAATGAAAATTTTTTAACTATTGTGATATCTAGTAAACCATCTGTTGGGTTTGGGTATTTTGTGACTCTTAATCCTCCTCCAGAATATTTACAAATACCAAATATAATCATCAAACATTCTTCTTTTAAAGTTTCATCTCCTATAGTGATAGAATATTTCTTTTTCCTATAAGAAAGTAAACTATATAATCCACTTAATAAAAATGCGATAGAACCTATTTTTTTTAAATATTTTAAATTTTTAACAACATACCCATCATAACCTATACCTGCTAGATTATTAAAGTATTCTTTTTTACCAGAAGCTAAAGTAATACAACCAATATCTTGGAAAATAACAGTATTATTTATAATAACATTAATAGCTTTTTCTATAGAATTAGGAATCTTATATGTTCTTATCCAATCATTACCAGTACCTAAAGGAATCACACCTAGTTTTATATTAGATGTTTTTGTATATCTTTGCATCATTATTCCGTTTACCACATGATGTAAGGTTCCGTCTCCGCCTACAGAAATAAAATTTCTATATCCTTGTTTAATAGCTTCATCTACAAGTACTAGTTCATGTTTGGTATACTGAGTAAAAGCAAAAGAAAAAAAAATTTCTTTGGTTTTTAATAAACTTTGAATACAAATCCATGATTTTCTAAAATTAGTATTTCCTGCAGAAGGATTTACAATTAAAAACCAAGATTTTGTAAAATGAAGCTTATTGAAGTGCATTATAAAATTAAATTAATTAGCTATTAAAATGATAAAAAATAAGTATTTTACTAAATATAATAAAATAAAGAAAGTAGTATGAGTAGAAAGAAAAAAATCTACAAGAAGAAAGGTAGTGTTATTAAAAATTTAACAAGAGATATTTTTAAAATATTTAATAATGATAGCACTAAATATTATAATTATAAACAAATCGCTAGTAAACTAGGAATTACAAATTCAGATGGTAAAACACAAATACTCAAAAAGCTAATAGAATTAAAAGAAACAAAGAAAATAAAGGAAATTAATAAAGGAAAATATCAAATTATTATTGATAAAAAATATCATATTGGATCTTTAGATATTACTTCAAACGGTAATGGTTACTTTGTTTCAGATGACTTTGAAAAGGATATTTTTATTCCTTCTAATAATCTAGGTAAAGGTTTACAAAATGATACAGTAAAAGCCTATGTATATAAAAGAAACAGGAGTAATAAATTAGAAGCAGATATTATAGAAATTATAGAAAGGGATAAAACATCTTTTGTAGGTGTACTTCAAATGAGTAAAAATTTCGGTTTTGTATTATGTGATAATCAAAAAATGTATGTTGATATTTTTATTTCTAAAGCAAGAGTAAATGGTGCAGAGCATGGAGATAAAGTTCAAGTAAAAATAACCGATTGGCCAGAAAATTCAAAAAATCCTTTTGGTAAAATAACACAAGTTTTAGGTAAACCAGGAGATCATAATACTGAAATACACTCTATTTTATTAGAATATGGTTTACCTTATAAATTTGAGAATGAAGTTGAAAAAGATGCAAGTAACTTATCCTTAGAAATTACAAAAGAAGAAATTTCTAAAAGACGAGATATGAGGCAGGATTTAACATTTACAATTGACCCTAAAGATGCTAAAGACTTTGATGACGCTTTATCTTTTACAAAGTTAAAAAATGGAAATTATGAAATAGGTATTCATATTGCAGATGTTTCTTATTATGTTCAACCAAATACAATTTTAGATAAAGAGGCATATAATAGAGCAACATCGGTATACCTAGTAGATAGAGTTGTTCCTATGTTACCCGAAATTTTATCTAATGGTGCCTGTTCTTTGAGACCAAATGAAGAAAAATTAACTTTTTCTGCTGTTTTTGAGATCAATGAAAATGCTCAAATTTTAAATGAATGGTTTGGAAGAACAGTTACTTATTCTGATAAACGTTTTGCTTATGAAGAAGCACAAACTATTATAGAAACAGAGAAAAATTTTATACCTGAAAATATTTCTATTACAAATGAATCTTATTACGTCCCTGATACCATAGTTGAAGCTACATTAAAGTTAAATAAATTGGCTAAAATTCTCAGAAAAAAAAGAATGAAAGAAGGGGCAATATCTTTTGATAGAGTTGAGGTTAAATTTAATTTAGATGAGAATGCTAATCCAACAGGTGTATTTTTTAAAGAATCAAAAGATGCTAATAAGTTAATAGAGGAGTTTATGTTGTTAGCAAATAGAAAAGTTGCTGAATTTATAGGTAAAGAAAAAAATAAACCAACCAACCAAACTTTTATATATAGAGTTCATGATGAGCCAGATATTGAAAAACTTGCTGCTTTACAAAATATAGTTTACAATTTTGGTTATAAAATAAATACACTTACTAGAGAGAGCACAACAGAAAGTTTAAATAAATTATTAAACGATGTTCAAGGTAAGCCAGAGTCAAATATGATTGAAACTTTAGCAATTAGAACAATGAGTAAGGCTGTTTATACAACCAATAATATAGGTCATTATGGATTAGCTTTTGATTATTACTCTCATTTTACATCTCCAATTCGTCGTTATCCTGATGTTATGACACATCGTTTATTACAGTATTATCTAGAAGGAGGAAAATCTCCAAAACAAGATGATTATGAAACTAAATGTAAACATTCATCTAAACAAGAGGAATTAGCTTCTAAAGCTGAAAGACAATCTATTAAGTACATGCAAGTTAAATATATGCAAGATCATAAAGATGAAGAGTTTCCTGGCGTTATATCAGGTGTTACAGAGTGGGGAATTTACGTGGAAATTACATCAAATAAATGTGAAGGTATGGTAAGAATAAGAGATATAAAAAGTGATTATTATATTTTTGACGAGAAACAGTTTGCTATTATTGGTCAATCTACTAAACATATATATCAATTAGGAGATTTTGTTACCGTAAAAGTTAAACACACAGATTTAGAAAGAAAACACTTAGATTTTACTCTTATAGAGCAATAGAAAGATCCCTTAACAGTTATTTAATTAAGTAAAATTTTTAAAAATTCTAATAATTCATATCTTGTAGTTAAAAAATGAAAAATTATATAATTACACTTTTTTTAATTACGAGCACTTCTTCGTTTTCTCAAAAAACCATCACAAAAACAATAGAAGATTTTTATAAACTTAAAGTTTATAACGGAATACGCCTTGAATTGCTTCAATCTAATGAAAGTAAAATAGAAATCTCAGGAGATAAAACAGATAAAATTAAAATTAAGAATACAGAGGGGGTTTTAAAGATTAGTTTACGATTTCCAGAGTTACTAGCAGGTGATAAAGTCAATGTTAAGTTGTTTTATAATAAAGATATTCAAACTATAGATGGAAATGAGGGTTCAAAAATAATAGGAAAAGGAATAAATCAAACACATTTAGAGGTAAAGGCTCAAGAAGGAGCTTCTATAAAGTTAGAAATTAAAACAAAACACCTAAAAGTTAAATCAGTAACTGGGGGTGTTGTAAATCTAACAGGCACTTCAAAAAATCAAGATATTGAACTTGATTTATATGGAGTATACCATGGATATAATCTTTTTACTTCTAACAGTAGTTTAGTAAAAGCAGGGACAGGTTCAAAAGCTGAGGTAAATGCAGGTGAAACTTTATTAGCAAAAGTTAGCTTTGGTGGCTCAATTTTATATAAAGGAAAGCCAGAAGTTATAAAAAATAAAAAGATGGCAGGAGGAATTATAAAACAAATGAATTAATTCATTGAAACGTTTTTGTATATTTGTGTATTAAAATTTAAATAAATGACTTTAACTATTTTTTTATTAGGAATGCCAAGCCCTCTTTCTATGGCTCTTATTGTTGGGGCATTATTACTTTTATTTGGAGGAAAGAAAATACCAGAACTAATGAAAGGTATTGGTGGTGGTATAAAAGAGTTTAAGAAAGCTTCAAAGGACGACAAAAAAGAAGATGAAAAAATAGAAGAAAAGAAATAAAATAAAAAAACCTAAGTATAACTTAGGTTTTTTTATAGGTTTATTGCGGTTCCAGAGGAAGTTACCATTAACATTCCTCCTCTATTACCAACGGTTTCGTAATCTAAATCAACACCTAAGATAGCATCTGCATTTAATCTTTTAGCATTTTCTGTCATCTCTTTTAAAGCAGTATCTTTAGCTTCTCTCAGCACTTTTTCGTAAGAACCAGACCTACCTCCAACAATATCTCTTATACTTGCAAATACATCTTTTACAATATTAGCACCTATTAATTGTCTCACCAGTAACAATTCCTAAATAGTTTTTTACAGTCTTACCATCAATGTTATTTGTTGTAGATAATATCATTTATTTATCTAATTTTTTCTTATTGTTTTTCATCGCCTCTCCAATTTGATTACTCGCTGTAAAACTAGCAACCATATCATTTAACATCTGACTTCCTGCTTGGGGAGAGTTGGGTAGAAGTATTAAGTTACTATTAGTTTCTTGACCAATAGACTGTAATGTATCATAATGTTGTGTTACTACAATTAAAGCTGAAGCTTCTTGTGAGTTGATTCCTACTTTATTTAGCACCTCAACAGATTCCTCTAAACCTCTAGCTATTTCTCTTCGTTGGTCTGCTATACCTTGCCCCTGGAGTCTTTTACTTTCTGCTTCGGCCTTTGCTTTTTCAACAATTAAAATACGCGCAGCATCTCCTTCGTATTGAGCAGCTGTTTTTTCTCTATCTGCAGCATTAATTCTATTCATAGCAGCTTTAACCTGTGCGTCCGGATCTATGTCTGTTACTAATGTTTTAATAATATCATATCCATAATTAAACATAGCATCATTTAATTCAGATTTTACAGCTATTGCTATATCGTCTTTTTTTACAAAGACATCATCTAATTTCATTTTAGGTACTTCTGCTCTTACTACATCAAAAACATAAGATGTTATCTGGTCGTGAGGATAGTCTAACTTATAAAAAGCGTCTTCTACTTTGTTTTTAATAACTTTAAATTGGACAGAAACTTTTAGCTTAACAAATACATCATCAAGAGTTTTTGTCTCTATTATAACATCTAGTTGTTGGATTTTTAAACTTAATCTACCTGCGATTCTTTGAATTAGGGGTACTTTAAATTGAAGTCCAGACTGTCTAATACTTCCAAAACGACCAAACGTTTCTATAATTACAGCTGTTTGTTGTTTTACAATAAAAACAGCTCCATAAATGAGAAGAAAAGAAAGTCCTAAAATGATTGGTAGAAATAAGCTCATAATTTTTGTTTAAGTTAATATTAGAATATTTTATATTATTAGACGTAAAACGTTGAAAATGTTACAACAATTTACTTTTTTTTAAGGTTTTCCCTATACTTTATCCACTTTTTTTGTTGTTTTCCTGTTAAGATTTCTTTTAATTCAAGATCTAACTTTTTCTCTTTATCCTCAATAACCTTTATAATGGGTTTGAAAGACTCTGTAACTTCTTTATTTGCCTTTTGAAGTGCGGTGTAGTCTCTACTTTTAATAGTTTCTTTTTGAGCAGCCTCCATCTTAGATTTTCCTTCAGAAAATAAAAACGTATTAATCCTTTTAATTTGCTTTAATTCCTTGTTAAATAAATTAAAAATAGAAGTTATTTTTATAAAAGCATCAGATGACTTCTTAACCCCTATTTTTTTACTCACTTTTTCTGTATTGTAAAAAACCATACCAACAGCTTTTTCAACATCAATTTCAGGAACTCTTGATTGTTGCGCAGCCCTTGGCTGTCTTGGTTGCATGCTTTGTCTTCTATTGTATTGAGACCCATAACGAGAACCGTACTGAGCTTCTGCAGTGATTGAAAATAATAGAATTGCAATTAAAAGTATGTTTTTAATCATGATAGTTTTTTTATAATTGTTTTTAAACGTAAAATAGCTTCTTCCTTTCCAATCATGTGAATGATATCAAATAAATGAGGTCCTTTCATTTCACCAACAATCGCCAGTCTAAGGGGTTGCATAACTTTACCAAAACCAATTTCTTTTGAGGAAATCCAGTTTTTTGTTTTCTTTTCAACAGATGCTGAGGAAAAATCATCTATTGAATCAAGGACTATTATTAACTCATTTATCAAGTCACTAGCACCCTCTCTCCATTGTTTTTTCACTGCTTTTTCGTTGTATTCTTCAGGGCGTTCAAAGAAATAACTACTTAAACTCCAAAAATCTTTTACAAACACAGCCCTTTCTTTTATTAACGAAACTACACTTTTTATGTAATTTATTGATGGTAAACCTTGTATGTTTTTGGTTTTTAATATAGGTAGGTATAATTTAGCTAATTGATCATCCGTCTTTTTTTGAAGATATTGTTGATTAAACCATCTTGTTTTATCTAGACTAAATTTCGCACCAGATTTACTTACCCTTGAAAGATCGAAAGTAGAAATTAAACCCTCTAAATCAAAAAGTTCTTGTTCTGTTCCTGGATTCCATCCTAATAATGAGAGCATGTTTATAAAAGCATCAGAAAAATAACCGCTTTCTCTGTAGCCAGAAGAAACTTCACCTGTTTCTTGGTTTGTATATGCTAAAGGAAATACAGGAAAGCCTAATTTATCTCCATCTCTTTTACTAAGTTTTCCTTTACCCTCGGGTTTTAATATCAATGGAAGATGAGCAAATTTTGGGGTTTCCCAATCAAAAGCATTATATAATAATACATGTAATGGCATTGATGGCAACCATTCTTCACCACGAATTACATGGCTAATTTTCATAAGGTGATCATCCACAATATTTGCCAGGTGGTATGTTGGCATTCCGTCAGATTTAAAAAGAACTTTATCGTCAAGAGTATTCGAATCTATACTAATAGCGCCTCTAATTTCATCATTTAACACCAGTGTTTCATCTTGAGGGGTTTTGAAACGAATTACATAATTACCTCCTTCATCAATCTTTTTTTTAGTTTCTTCTTTTGTTAAAACTAAAGAGTTTTTTAATCTACCTTTCTCCCTATTATGCCAGTTATAAATAAAAGTTTTACCAACAGCTTCGTGTTGTTTTCTTTGAGCATTTAGTTCTTCAGGGGTATCAAAAGCATAATATGCTTTTTCTTTTTCAATTAAAATATTAACATACTCTTTGTATAGTTCTTTTCTTTCAGATTGTCTATAAGGTCCAAACTTTTCATTTTTACCAGGCCCTTCATCAAAAGGAATATTACACCAGTCTAAAGCATTGGTTATATATTCTTCAGCATTGTTAACATATCTAGATTGATCGGTGTCTTCTATTCTTAAAATAAAAACACCATTATTTTTTTTTGCAAATAAATAATTATATAGAGCGGTTCTTAGCCCACCAATATGGAGGGGGCCTGTTGGACTGGGGGCAAAACGAACACGAATATTAGACTTCATTAATACATATTTTAAAGCACAAATATACCTTACTAATATTAGATAAAAAAAGCAAAAATATTTTCAACCTAGGTTAAAAAAATCTTTAACACAAAATACTTCTGCAGCTCTTTTTATTATCTTATTTTTATGTATTGATGAGCGCCTTATTAAACATTGAACAAAAACTATCTTTTTTCTATAAAAAGTACTACACAAATGAACTTATTAAAGGGGGTATTTTATTTAGTTTGTTTGGTGCTTTATACCTTATCCTAACATTATGTATAGAATATTTTTTATGGTTAAAACCAAATTATAGAATTATTTTACTGTTGATATTTATAGGGTTTGAATTTTTTCTGTTTCTTAAATTTATTATAATTCCAATTACCCATTTAATAAAGTTAAAAAAAGGCATTAATGAAATAGAATCTTCAAAGATTATAGGGGCCTATTTTCCTGAGGTCCAAGATAAATTATTAAATATATTACAACTAAAAAACGAAGAAAAAGAAACAGATCTTATACTTGCTAGTATTCAACAAAAATCCAAAGATCTTCAGCCTATTAATTTTTCTAACGCCATAAACTTTAAGAACAATTTTCTTTATTCAAAGTATTTACTGTTTCCAATACTGCTCTGGTTTCTATTTTTTTTAACAGGAATTGATACAGACCTTTATCATAGTTTACAACGAGTTGTTAACCCCCAAACCGCATATACGCCTCCAGCCTTATTTTCATTTCATATGGAAACAAAAAATTTAACTGTAATTGAAGGAGGCTCACATACTGTTTCTATTTCCACAAAAGGTGGTTTTATTCCTGAAGAAGTTAAAATTATTTATGGAGATGAAACCTATTTTATGCAAGAAACAACAAAAGGGATGTTTTCTTTTACGTTTACGAATGTAACAGCGCCTATTTTGTTTAGGTGTTATTCAGAAAACATTTTTTCAAAAAAGTATACTCTTAATCTTATAAAAACACCCTTAATTCAAAATTTAGATATTGATGTAGATTATCCAGCTTACACAAAAAAAATAGACGAAAAGATTACAAATACAGGTAACCTTGTTGTTCCTGTTGGCACAAAAATAAAATGGAATGTTAATACATATCAATCAAACAACGTTGCTTTTACAGAAAATAACAAAAGAGATTATTTTACAAGAACCTCAAAAAATAAATTCAAATATAAGAAGGTGGCGCTTAATAATTTTGATTATCAAATAAGTGCTTCAAACAAGGAATTGCAGGATTTTGAAAAGATTTCGTATACTTTAAAAGTTATTAAAGATGAGTATCCGTCTATAATTACCCAATCCAATATAGATAGCGTGAGTATTGAAAACGCTCAATTTATAGGTCAAGTTTCTGATGATTATGGAATTAATTCATTAGAACTTATTTATTATCAGCAAGATCTTCCCACTCAAGAAAACAACATTTCACTGAAGATTACAAATGCAACCACTCAAACTTTTAATTATCGATTCCCTGAAGAAATTATTTTTAAAAAAGGAGTTGATTATGAGTTTTTTTTTCAAGTCACAGATAATGATGCTGTTTATGGAAACAAAACAACAAAAAGCAACACCTATAGTTTTCGACAAAAAACAAAAGAAGAGTATGTTCAAGAACAACTAGACGAGCAAAAAGAAACAATTAATAATTTAGAAACTACCATCCAAAATCAAACCCAACAAAGTCAAACCTTTTTAAAAATTCAAGAAGAAATAAAAAAGAAAAAAGCGTTTAATTGGAATGATAAGAAAAAAGTTGATGAGTTTATTCGCATGCAACAGCAACATCAACAAATGATGGAAAGACAAACAGAAAAACTACAGCAGTCTTTAGAACAGAACAAAGGAGACAAACAACCTTTTCGGGACAAAAAGCAACAGCTTCAAAAACGAATAGAAGAGCTTTTAGCGCTAAATAAACAAAAAAAATTATTGAATGAACTTCAAAAAATAGCAGAAAAACTTGATAAAGAAGCATTGATTAAAAAAACGAAAGCACTAGCTGAAAAAAACAAACAACAAGAAAGAAGTTTGGAGAGAATATTAGAATTAACCAAGCGTTTTTATATTGAAGAAAAAACACTTCAAATAGCAAATAAATTAAAAAAACTATCTAAAAGGCAAGATACTATTAACAATGAAGATACTAAGGTGTTAAATGAACAGCAAAAGATTGCTGAAAAATTTGATAATATTTCTAAAGAATTAAAAAACTTAACAAATGACAATAAACAGTTAAAAAACCCTCTAGAATTACCTAAAATGTCTGAGGAAATAAAGGCTGTGAAAAGCTCTTTAATGAAAGCCAAGGAAAAGTTAACCAATAATCAAAAACAAGACGCAAAGAAGCTTCAAAAGAAGGCATCAAAACAAATGCAACAGATGAGCCAGCTTATGCAAAAAACAATAGCAGATTTTCAACAAAACTCTATAGATGAAAACATAGATGATTTAAGAAAAATATTAGAAAACCTTATTACCTTTTCATTTAAACAAGAGGACCTACTTGTTAAGTTTAATGAGATTTCTGTAGCTCATCCTGATTTTGGAAGTGAACTCAAAAACCAAAACGAATTAAAAACCTATTTTGAACACATTGATGATAGTTTGTTTGTATTGTCTATGAGACTTCCACAATTAACAGCAAAAATTCAAACAGAGCTATCGAACGCCCACTTTAACCTTGACCAATCATTAGATAATTTGTCAGAAAATAAATTTGATCTTGCGGGCTCTAACCAACAATATGTAATGACTTCAGCTAACAGTTTAGCAGATGTGTTAAGCAGTCTTTTAAATGATATGCAGAATAACATGGGTTCCTCGGGTAAAAAAGGAAAAGGAAGTTCATTTAGTTTACCAACATTAATTGAAAAGCAGAAAGGACTTTCAGAACAACTAAAAGAAGGGTTAAAAAGAAAGCGTGCCTCTCAAAACCTTAAAAAAGGAAATGGAGGCAAGAAAGGAGGTGAAGAAACTGAAGAGCAATCTAGCGGAGAATTATTTAAAATTTATCAACAGCAAAGCCAACTAAAAAAACAACTTGAAGAAGCATTAAACCAGATGGGCTCCGGTGATACTAAAATTAACAAGGTGCTAAAAACCATGGAGCAATTGGAGCGTGATATTCTTGAAAAAGGGTTTAATTTAGAAACGATTCAAAGGATGCAACAATTAGAATATCAATTATTAAAGCTTGACAAAGCTTTTCTCAAGCAAGGAAAAGACAATAAAAGAAAATCCAATACAAGCACCTTATCTCCCAAAAGGAAACAATTAAAAGAACTACAATTTAAAAAACGGTTTTATAATCAAATGGAGATATTAAATAGACAATCATTACCTTTGCACAAGGATTTTGAAAAGAAAGTACAAAAGTATTTTTTAAAAAAAAGTAAAGCTTGATCACATTTAATTACGAAACACCTTTTAACCTTAAAGACGAATTCAAAATCGCGTCATGGATTGAACATATAGTTGTTTCAGAGGGGTTTGTGCTTGGAGAGGTTAGCTATATTTTTTGTGACGACTTGTTTCTTAACCATATTAACAAAGAGTTTCTAAAGCACGATACTTTAACTGACATTATAAGTTTTGATTATTGTCTTGGTAAACAAGTTAATGGAGAGATATACATATCAATTGAACGGGTTATAGAAAACGCTCAATTATTTCATGTTTCATTTGAAAATGAACTCAATAGGGTTATGATTCATGGTGTTTTGCATTATTTAGGTTATAAAGATAAGACAACAGAGGAAAAAAAGACGATTAGGCTTAAAGAAAACGCTTGTTTAAATGAGCTAAATATTTGATTATGAGTATTTTAACTAAATGTTTCACGTGAAACCCCAATGAGTTTATTTAATACAACATACGATGTAATAGTAGTTGGTGGAGGCCACGCAGGTAGTGAAGCCGCCGCAGCAAGTGCTAACATGGGCGCATCAACTTTGCTTATTACAATGAATCTCCAAAATATCGCTCAAATGAGCTGTAACCCTGCCATGGGTGGTATTGCTAAAGGACAAATTATTCGTGAAATTGATGCTCTTGGTGGTTACAGTGGAATTGTTACTGATAAAACGGCCATTCAGTTTAAAATGCTTAACAAATCAAAAGGCCCTGCGATGTGGAGTCCGCGAGCTCAATCTGATAGAATGATGTTTGCGGAAACCTGGAGAACCATGTTAGAAAACACAACAAATCTTGACTTTTATCAAGATTCAGTTAATGGTTTGCTTTTTGAGGGATCCAAAATTGTAGGCGTCAAAACAGCACTAGGTCTTCATATTAAATCTAAGTCAGTTATTGTTACTGCAGGGACTTTCTTAAACGGCCTTATTCATATTGGTGAGAAAACTTTTGGTGGAGGTAGAGCAGGTGAGGGATCTTCAACTGGTATAACAGAAGACCTTGTAAAAAAAGGTTTTGAATCAGGAAGAATGAAAACAGGCACCCCTCCAAGGGTAGATGGCAGGTCTTTAGATTATTCAAAAATGGAAGAGCAGCCAGGGGACGAACACACGGAAACTTTTTCTTATTTAGACACAAAACCTTTAGTTACCCAACGGTCTTGTTATCTAACTCACACAAATTCAAAAGTACATGATGTGCTAAGGGATGGTTTTGATAGGTCTCCTATGTTTAATGGTCGAATACAATCTACAGGACCCAGATATTGTCCCTCTATAGAGGATAAAATTGACAGATTTGCTTCAAAAGACAGGCACCAAGTTTTTGTTGAACCTGAAGGGTGGACAACAGTTGAAATTTATGTTAATGGCTTTTCAACATCTATGCCCGAAGACATTCAAGATAAGGCAATTCGATTTATTCCAGGATTTGAAAACGTGAAGTTTTTTAGATATGGATATGCAATCGAATACGATTATTTTCCTCCAACACAATTAAAACATTCTTTAGAAACCAAACTGATTGATAATCTTTTCTTTGCTGGTCAAATCAATGGTACAACCGGTTATGAGGAGGCTGCTGCCCAAGGCCTTATGGCTGGAGTTAATGCAGCACTTAAAGTTCAGGGAAAAGCTCCATTTATTCTAAAGAGGAATGAAGCTTATATAGGGGTTTTGATAGATGATCTAATAACCAAGGGAACAGAAGAGCCTTATAGAATGTTTACCTCTAGGGCAGAATATCGCACTTTGCTAAGACAAGATAATGCAGATATAAGATTAACGCCTCTCGGCTTTAAAATTGGTTTAGCCTCTAAGGATCGCCTAGAAAAAGTAAATTCAAAAATCCAAAAAACAGCAAAACTAATTAAGTTACTACAACAAACTAGCGTTACCCAGGATCAAATTAATCCAATATTAGCGAAAAAGGATTTATCTCTTATTAACCAGTCTGTAAAGCTTTATAAAATTGCCTCACGCCCACAACTCTCATTAACAGACTTCCAAGAACTAGACGCTCTTCAAGCCTTTTATTTGGAAGAGGATATAGATAAAACGATTCTAGAGCAAGTAGAAATTCATTTAAAATATTCTGGATATATTGATAAAGAAAAATCTAATGCAGACAAGTTAAACAAGCTTGAAAACGTCATTATTCCTCAATCTTTTAATTATGGCAAAGTAAACTCCTTGTCTCATGAAGCGAAAGAAAAGCTAAGTAAGATTCAACCAACAACAATTTCACAAGCTAGCAGAATAAGTGGAGTTTCGCCAAGCGATATTTCGGTTTTATTGGTTTATATGGGGCGGTAGTTTTTTTTAAAAAATCAAATGTTCCTCGTGGAACAATATAATTTATATGTCACAAAAAACAGACTTCTTTAAAAATTTAAAACCGTATTTGAATTGTAAAGACCATACTGTTTCAGGAGAGGAATATAGCGTTATGTTTAACGAAGAGTATAAAATGTTGGTAACAAGTCCAGTTCCTAAAAACCTATTTAATTATTATAAAAGTAAGAATTATATTTCTCACACAGATTCCAAAAAAACTTTTTTTGACAAAGCATATCAAGTCGTAAAAAAGATTACACTAAAGCATAAATTAAGATTAATTAATGAAAGCTTGCGTACACAAAATAGTATGTATAGGCCTGAAAAGAACATTTTAGACGTTGGTGCTGGGACAGGAGAATTTTTAAAAGTTTGTAAAAATAATTCTTGGAAAGTCTTTGGTACAGAACCAAATAATGATGCTAGAACTATTGCTGTAAAAAAAGGAATTGTGCTCGAAAGAGATATTTCCAAATTTTCAAATCAAAAATTTGAAATAATAACCCTTTGGCATGTTCTAGAGCATGTAGAAAACTTATCAGAGTACATTTCAAACCTAAACACGATGCTTTCTGATTGCGGAAGATTGATTATTGCAGTACCTAATTTTAATAGTGATGACGCAAAGTATTATAAAGAATTTTGGGCAGCATTTGATGTTCCTAGGCATTTGTGGCATTTTTCTCAGCAATCAATTCATCGTCTTTTTTTGAAAGAAAACATGTTGGTTGAAAAAACAATCCCCATGAAATTTGATTCTTATTATGTTTCTCTATTAAGTGAAAAATATAAAAATGGAAAGTCTAATTTTATGAGTGCTCTTTACAGAGGGTTCGTTTCAAACTGGAAGGCAAGGGCATCTTCTGAGTATTCCTCTTTGATCTATGTTATAAAAAAGCAGGAATAATGGCTACAAGGCTTTTTAAGCAATTTTCTTAGCTCATTTAAACACAAGGCTGGCAAAAGAAATATAATCGCTCAAAACTGAAGATTTAAACAGTTTTATAATCAAGTTTTCTTATGCCGCACCTTTATTATATCACTTTTAACTATGCAATAGAAAAACTCCAAAAAGAGTAATAATAAAATAAACCGCCAACGTCATCGCTCCTGCATAATCTTTTGCCAAACGTTGACCAATAAGTAAGAAAATTAAGGCAACAGCAGAGAGCTCTACACCTATTAATGCAATTTCTTTTAGCCCAGAGGAGTAAATCTGATACGTTCCAATAATCATAAAAATTCCAGCAACTATTTCAATGCTTAAAATAATAGCGAGTAAGAACGGTACATTATTCTTTAAAGGAGAACCCTTAAAATGTGATTTTATAAATCCAACATTCCCTTTCCAGTCTGTTATTTTGTCAATTCCAGATTGCATAAAAGTAACAATCAAAAATAGTAAGATTAATATTTCTGTTGGATGGTTTGATAGAATTTTCATTTGATATGATTTTTTAGGTTTCTGTTGGCTAATTTAATGTCTTTTATTCTAATCATTGAATTCTTTATAAGATGGATGTTCTTGAGATGGTGGTTTTTAAGAAAAACACCTAAAGTATTGTAAATTAGAGTTTTAGTATGTTAAATTTTACGTGAAGTAAAATTTTTTCTAATTTTAGAAACAATGGTTTGCGCTAATTTCTCCTTGCTTTCTTGAGTCCATCCCCCTACATGAGGCGACAACAATACATTTTCAGCTACAACCAAGTGTTTAAATGCATCGGGCATTAGATTTTCTGAAAATAGATTTTCGAAAGAGGATTTTTCATACTCTAAGACATCCAATCCTGCACCCAGTATTTTCCCAGATTTTAATCCCAAAACCAAATCTTCTGTTACCACAGATTTTCCTCGAGCTGTATTGATCAACCAAAAATTATTTGTAAAACTCCTGATAAAAGAAGTGTTTATCATTTTTTCTGTAAGAGCTGTTTGTGGAACATGAATACTTACAACATCAGCCTTTTTTTGTAGCTCTCCTAGAGAAACCTGTTTGCAGTTTTCATCACCAACAGATGGTTTAATGTCGTAACATAAAACAGTAACATCAAAACCACGAAGTTTTTTAGCAAAAGATTTCCCAGTGTTTCCATATCCAATTATGCCGATTGTTTTCCCATCCAATTCTACTCCTCTGTTATCCTCTCTAAGCCACACACCTTTCTTAACCTCTTTATCTGCTTTGTTGAGCTTATTAAAAAGTGAGAGTAGCATTCCTAATGCGTGTTCCCCCACAGCATTTCTGTTTCCTTCAGGAGCAGCAATAAGTTTAATTTTTTTAGATTTGGCGAATACGCAATCTATATTTTCAAGGCCTGCTCCAACCCTACCAATAAACTTAAGTTTGCTTGCTTGTTGTAAAAAGTATTTATCAATAGAAAACCTACTTCTAATTATGATGCCGTCATAATTGTGAATCTTTTTTTCAATTTCACTTTTAGAAGAAGTATAATCTTCATGATTTTCAAAACCAGCCGCATTAAGCTGTTTTAGTAAAGTAGGATGATTTGTGTCTAAATGAAGAATTTTCACAATCCTAATATTGTTCTTTTTCGCTAGGGAAATCTTTACTTTTCACATCAGAAATATAGCTTTCAAAAGCAGTAGTCATTTCTGAGTATAAATCTAGGTATCTTCTTAAAAACCGAGGGTGAAATTCATGAGTCATTCCTAGCATATCATGCGTTACTAATACCTGTCCATCAACACCACCTCCGGCACCAATTCCAATAACAGGAATAGTAATCAATTTCGCGACTCTTTCGGCTAAAGCAGCAGGAACTTTTTCTAAAACTAAAGCAAAGCAGCCTAGTCTTTCAAGCATTAACGCATCTTCTAGTAATTTTTCTGCTTCTTCTTCTTCTTTAGCCCTAACGGTATATGTCCCAAACTTATAGATAGATTGTGGCGTTAAACCTAAATGACCCATAACAGGAATACCTGCATTAAGAATTCGTTTAATCGATTCTTTAATTTCCTTTCCCCCTTCAACTTTTATCGAGTGCCCTCCACTTTCTTTCATAATTCTAATTGCAGAACGAAGTGCTTCCTTAGGGTCAGATTGATAGCTACCAAAAGGTAAATCTACAACAACTAAAGAACGCTCAACAGCTCTTACTACCGAACTAGCATGATAAATCATCTCATTCAAAGTAATAGGCAAGGTTGTTTCGTGACCAGCCATTACATTTGACGCTGAGTCTCCAACTAGAATTACATCTATTCCAGCACCATCAACAATTTTTGCCATGGTATAATCATATGCTGTTAACATAGAAATTTTTTCTCCGTTTGCTTTCATCTCTACCAGAGATTT
>Ga0209603_1001953_pt1 | contig 20171 bp, 16 predicted proteins | sample COGITO_mtgs_1206_FD_184812 | JGI IMG/M metagenome (GOLD analysis project Ga0209603, IMG submission 184812) | Pelagic marine microbial communities from North Sea - COGITO_mtgs_120607 (SPAdes) (version 2) | ecosystem: Environmental > Aquatic > Marine > Epipelagic ... | reverse complement strand
AAAGCGGTAAACGAAAAACGTGTGGCTGATGCAAAAGCATTGGTCGATGAGGCTGCCGCTGTAGAAGCTGCTGCTCAGGCTGAGGCTGCTGCTGAAGAAGCTGCTGCTGCTGCAACAGAAGAAGAAGCTCCTGCTGCAGAAGTTGCTGTTGAAGAAGCTCCTGCTGCTGAGGCACCTGCTGTTGAAGAAGCTCCTGCTGAAGAAGACAAACCAGCTGCTGAATAAATTTACATGAAAAGAGAGGACTGCTTCTATCTCGGAACCTTCGTCTCAAAATTCAGTTTTAAAGGAGAATTACTAGCCAAGCTAGATACCGATTCCCCTGAAGACTCTACAACATTGGAATCAATCTTTGTAGAAGACAAACAAAGATTGATTCCTTTTTTTGTTGAAAATGCGCTCTTGCAAAAATCTAAATTACTTCGTTTGAAACTCGAAGATGTTGATACCGAAGCTGAAGCTGACCGACTCATAAAAAAAGATCTTTACCTTCCGCTAACATTACTTCCAGAGTTGGAAGGGAATAAATTTTATTACCACGAAGTTACTGGCTTCACTATTGGAGAAGAAGGGCAAGAAGCAATTGGTAACATCAAAGGAGTGATTGATCAAACAGCTCAAGCTCTATTTGAAGTCACAGGAGAATTTGATGTACTTATCCCAATACACGATGATTTTTTAGTTAAAGTTGATCGTGAAAAGAAACATATCACAGTAGCCTTACCCAACGATTACTTGGATTTGTACCGATAATGAAATCCGCTCTTTTTCATTTTAAACAATTTTCGATTCGCCAACAAGACAGTGCCATGAAAATTGGGACCGATGGCGTTTTGCTGGGTGCCTGGGCAATGCTTTTGACGGAAGATTGTTTTGTTTTAGATATTGGCACTGGCACTGGGCTTGTTGCCTTGATGCTTGCCCAACGTTATCCAAATGCAATAATAGATGCAGTAGAACTCAACGAAGCTGCTGCTTTAGAAGCGAAGTTTAATTTTAAGAATAGCCCATGGTCAAATCGATTAAATGCTATTCACGCACCTGTGCAAGATCATGCTTTAAACACACCTTTAAAGTATGATCACATTGTTTGTAATCCCCCCTTTTATCAAGGCGCGTATCCTATCGACAACAATGCAAGAGATAGCGCACGCAACAACGCATCTCTCCCGTTTTCAGTGTTGTTTGCGTCGATCAATTCTCTTTTAAAGGTGACCGGAATCTGTTTACTTATTGTTCCATTTACCGCCTTTGAAGTTGTGATTCTTGAGGCGGAAAAGAATGATTTATTCTTACTCCATTCTACTAAAGTAAAAGGAAATGATGATGCGCCTTTCAAACGCGTATTACTTTCTTTTTCTCGTGAGCAGAATGTTCCCACGGAAAACGACCTCTGTTTAGAGCTTAGTCGTAATATACGTACGCTTGCGCATCAAGAATTGGTGAAAGACTTTTATTTGGCAAAGCCCTAGAAGTCAAATACAAAACCAAACGAAGGTAAAGGTGTCTGAGTTCTGTCGGTATCAATAACAATTAAGTTTCTTGGCTGTATTTCCTGTCCAGTTTCGGTTCTTTCCAGACCATATTCTTGCGGACGTGGAACGGCTTGTGCCAAAAAGTTTTGCACTTCGAGATAAAAGTTAAACGACAAGCGTTTGAAGTTCCATTTCTTATCAATTCGAATGTCTCCTTGAGTGAATGCTTCTAGACTAACATCGCCTAGTCTATTGTAGTCCAATACAATGCGTGGGTAGTCTGCTAAACTGGCAGCAACGTCTGTAGGGACGAAGGGAGTTTTCCCAGCATAACGATACCGTAGAGACACTTCCCAATTTCGTTTCAGTTTATATCCTCCAGTAAAAGAGAGTAAGTTTCGACTGTCCCAAACCGTTGGGAGTAAGGGACCATTCTCTTGACTGAATTGACTGAAGAAATAAGTGTAGGCAAGTACCCCGTAAAAGTTTTTGGTTAATTTTTGTTGGAAAAGAACTTCCATACCATAGCTTTGGCCTTCCCCCGAATCAACGATTGGCTCATTCCCCAAAACTTCGAATCCACCCCCTTTGTTGGCCAAAGATACTTGGTCCAAAACTGAAACGGGATATTGACTGTAGTCCTTTAAAAACCCTTCAATGGTTATGCGTGAAGTTGGCGACCAATTGTATTCTACTCCCACAACATAATGATCACTCTGTGTATAACGATTATTTTGGTTGATGAAGTTCCCCGCTAAATCCTGGAACCCAAGCATGGTGTAGGTTGGCATTTTAAAATAGCGCCCCACTGAGGCGTTTACTTTCCAACGCTCGTCTTCTGTGAGACGATAGCTTGCTGCTACTCTAGGAGAAAAATTATCAATCAAACTTGATCCTGTGGTGAAACTGTCTGCATCAAGACGCACACCAAGTGAAAGGGATAAACGTTCTTTAAAATAGGATCTGCTGGCTTTTCCAAAGAATCCGTATTTAGTAAAATTGATAGAAGTCGCATAGTTGAAGTTCTCTAAGAGAGATAGGGTAGCGTTAGAATACTTCGATAATTGCAAGTTTAATCCGTAACTATATTTCCAGTCCCCCGAATATTGCGTGATTTTTGAGCGCAATTTGGTTTCTTGTTCTATTGCATCATTTTCAAAAAGTAATCCACTTTTGCTTTCGTTTTCTCGAAAACGACTGAATAAGTTTTGCAAACGATTTGTGCTTAATGTAGTAAGCATACGGCCGTCACCACTTTTAAATTTTCGTGTCCATGAAAGACCAAGCGTGGTTGTTCTTTGTTGAATAATTGGAACCTGTTCAATGGTTGCTTGTTGTTCTGCATCAAATTCATCTGGCGCAACAACCGAGAAATCATCAATAGATCCTAAGCCAATAAAACTTATGCTGTTGTAGGTGTCAAAGCTATGGGTAAGTTTCCATTGATAATCCCAGTAATCTGGGCGAATGGGGAGTCCTACCAGTTCAAAAATAAACTGCAAGTAACTTCTTCGTGCAGAGAGCATCAGGGTAGTATTCGACCGTTCCTTATTTCCTTTAAAAAGGGGCGTATTGATTGTGATTCCTGCCTCACTTGCACCAATACGTACTTTGGCGGCGAAATCCTTGGTATAACCATCGCGTTGTTCGAAAGCTAAAACACCAGAAAGCGGATTGTCATATTCTGCACCAAAAGCAGAAGAAGAAAGTGTTACATTTCGAATGAAGTCTACATTGAGCATTCCCACTGGACCACCTGCACTTCCTTGAGTGCTAAAGTGATTGATGTTTGGGATTTCAATTCCATCTAGGTAGTATACACTCTCGTTTGGCGCTCCACCACGGATGATGAAATCGTTTCTAAATCCTCCAATGGAAGGGGAGATTCCAGGAAGACTTTGTGCAACTTTTGCAATGTCATTGTTTCCACCAGGATAGGTTTCTATTTCTACAGCAGACAAGGACTGTGTTGAAAGTGGAGTTTCTTTAGTTGTTCTAAATGAGCTTTTGACCACCACAACTTCGTCGAGAATTTGGTTGTCTTCTTCTAGTTTAAATAATAGGTCGGCTGTCCCAACCGATTTGACAATTACATTGAATTTTGTTTCTGAAGTGTAGCCCAAAAAGCTCGCAACGATACTATATGTTTGTGGTGTTACATCTTGAATACTGAAATATCCATCTGTCCCTGTAATTACACCAATGGAAGTTCCTTCAATAATTACGGTGGCTCCTTCTAGTGGAAGAAGTGTTTTGTTGTCGATTACTTGACCTGTTAGTGTTCCATTGCTCTGGGCACTAACCATTGTTATTAGTAAAATAAAAAGGGTAGAAAGCTGGTTTTTTAGCATCATATTTTTTTTACAAAAATAGACTAGCTATGTGAATGCAGCAAAGTTTTGTTTAACTTTTTTAATGCAAAAGTTAAACAGTTAATTTTTGCGCTTTCGCCGCTTTTTTTTTGTTTTATTAAGACGTTCTATTTCCTTTAATTTTTTTTCTTCTTGTTCAAGATCGTATGCTTGTCGGAGGCCTTCGATATCATCAGTGCTAATGGTTTCTTGATCGGGGGCTTGAAGCGCAATATCTTCTACCGAAAATGACTCTTTGTTCGTTTGGTTTCGCATGATTTCACGCGCAGTGTTGAGGTTGTAATAGATACCAGGATCAATCATCTTGTTGGCAATGTAGTTTTCTTTTTTCTTTTTATCCCAACGAATAAAAATGAACCCTCCTTGTGTGTTTTCGTTATATTTGACTCGGTATATACGTGCACTGTTGGGAAGCGTTTGATAAACTTCAATGGTTTCGATAATGTACCCAGCCAAATCGAGTAATTCTTCTACAAAGATCATTTGCCCCTCACTGCTTTTGTCATTTAACGGTTCGAAATATTCCTCTTCTACATATTCCTCGTCCGCATAATATTGATCATTAGTTTGTGCAGATAAAGCCGCAGTCACCAATACAATAAAAAGGAAGGATGGTTTAATAGTCACTCGTTTTTTTTGTTTTAAAGTACAGAAAAATAAAGTAAAGAGAGGGGGCGTAAAAAAATGTTTTAAAAAAGTGCAATGGAACAAGGGTAAAATAGAAACGATTTACTCCAATAATACTAGCTGCAATACTAGCACTAAAGAGGCCAAGGCAAAAGTAAAGGGATGTCTTTGTTTTGTTGTTAAAGTTGACAACAAAACTAAAAGCACAGGCAAAGGATAATGACAACGCGTAGATTAATGTGGGGATGAAGACATCAGCCATGTAGGGCTGAATAAAATACATCAAGAAGAAAAAGTAAATTCCATAGATATAGAAAGCTAGGCTCATTTTGGATTTCTTGAGGGCTTCATGCATGGAAGTATCTAGCTCTCTGTAGAGAGAAAAACTAAATAGGATGCTTGCTCCCCAATAGGCTGTTAGACCAGAAATAAAATAATTAATATCTGTACCTAAGATCATAACATCTCCCACTAAACAAAATGCAAACGCAAAGTAGATGGTTTGATCTTTTCTTTTTAGATGAGCGTATAATACCATTAAAATAAGTGGAGGAAGTGGCGTCAGAGTATATTCCATCATAGTCCACTGAGCTACTTTTGCTATGGCAATTGTTAAGTAGCAGGTCCAAAAGGCCAATAAAAGTATTTTTTCTGCCGTACTTCTAATCATTTGGTAAAGTTTTTAGGTGTATGTTCATACATAAAATAGAAGCAAATTAGCAATTGTGCCAAAATGTAAAGCCCTCGAACTGTTACAGAAATGATAATGTTATCCTCAATAAATAATTGATAGCAAATTTTACTTGCGTCCACAAACAAAATAAGAATGCAAATAAGGAAGCTCAGACGGAATATGTTTTTAGGGTTTTCGATGAAAAGCAAACTCACGATAAACCCCAAAAAAGCAAGGGTAATGGCATAAGCGAGCATTACAAAATAATAATCACCAAGATTAGGGCCCAAAATGCCAATAATTCCAACCACATAAGATGTGAATATGGCTAAGAGAATGAATGTACTTCTTTTTTTGAATTTTGCTTAAAGGTATTTGTTTAAGTCATTCATGGTTAAATGAGAAAACAGCAAGAGTGTTCCCCAAAAGCAAATCAGACCAGCAATTGTATAGCTTGGACTTTTAAACATAAACAATAAATTCCCAATCCAGGAAATGAAAAGAATAAATAAATAGGCACTACTTTTTTCTTCTTTGTGTAGGTAAAAGCCCATTAAGAAGAGAATTATCAATGGTTTTGTCAATTGTTCTAAGAGGAGAAAATCGTTGTATAATGCGAAAATATTTATCGCCGAATTTGCACAAAAAGCAGCAAGAAAAATTAGGGAATAGCTTTTTTTTGCATACTTTTAATAAACACACTTAAATATACAAAAATTAATTTATTAAGATTTTCTCAACAACAGGCTTATTAAATACTGTGCAGGGATGTAAGTAATCATCACCCAATGTGTAAATACAGCTTCAGAAAAGTAAAAAGCATCAAAGGCGATCATGCTATCTGAAACCATAAAAAGGAAACATCCCATGGCTAAATGGGTGGTTGTTTTTGTTTTTGTTTCTCTCCAAAGGAGAATGCCTAGGAATCCAGTGATGGACAAAGTACAGGCATAAAGACCTATGGGTATCAAAAGATCGCCCAGTCTAGGAAACATAATATAGATAGTGCCAATCAAATACGCACCCACCAAAGCTAAAGGCAGTAGCGCTTTTCTTTTTGAAAATTGTTGTCCAAGTGTTCCGCCTAAGAGCGACAACATTAAGGAACAATAGAGTAACTGGGTTGTCCAAAATGCAGCAATTCCAGCGATGAAAAAAGAAGTGCTTTCAGGGATTAATAATGTATCTCCCAGCCAGGAAAAAAGCAAGGCAATAATGTATTTTTTAGAAGGTTTTCCTTGCGAGATAACCAGTGCAATCAATGTGGGAATAATTATTATTTTACTCCCTGCAGCGAGTAAGTCAAGGCCGTATATTTTTGCCCACACATTTAGTATGCTTACGACTATAAATAGTCCAAGTAGGATTTGGTTTTTTTGCATGACAAGGCTAATTTATACTTTTTTCACCACATAAGTAACTACCCCCCAAATGATAAGTTCATTGTCTTCGGTTACCTTGATTGGTGAGTAATTTGGATTCTCTGCCATGAGGTAAACACATTCTGCCTCAACCTTGAGTCGCTTTACGGTAAATTCTCCATCGATAAAGCAAACGGCAATGGCGTTGTCCAGCGGTTCTTTGCTTCGATCAATAACCAATAAATCCCCGTCGTCTAGTCCTGCACCTTGCATGGACTGACCGGCAACCCGTGCATAAAAAGTGGCTTCTTCGTTTTTTACAACCTCTTGGTCAATGCTAATACGGAGTTCCTTGAAGTCATCGGCAGGAGAAGGAAAGCCAGCAGACACTCCTGTGTTGGCTAGAGGAATATGATGTGTTTTTTCTTCGGCAGGTTTGAAAAAAATTAAATTTTCGGTCGTTTTATTCATTGTTTTTTTTCGGGATTGATGCAAATAACTTCACTCAGTTCTGTTGTAAAACGAGCAGAAAGGTGTTCTTGCCGCATTTTCCATGTTTTATTTAAATCTTGATTGGCCAATTTTATGCGATGAGGGCCAAAGCGCAAGTGAAGCTTGTCTATTGTTTGCATTAGGGTGTCGTGCTTGTTTTGATCACCGTGGAACAGGTTCAATTGTTTTTCGTTCGAGGGACTAAGTCCCATTAAAACCACACCAGCTTTTTTGTAATCAACCCCATCTTTATAAATGCTTTTCAGGCCAAAAGCAGCATATTTTGCTAGGGTAATACTCGAGTCTGTGGCATAAGGAAGGGTTACTACACAGCTGTTGCGGTACTGTTGACTATCTTTTTTGTGAGGATTACTCCGAACAAAAACAAGTAAGGCAGTGCAACTACTTTTTTGTTGGCGTAATTTTTCAGCGCAACTAACCGCATAGGTGGCAATGCGTTCTTCTACTTCCCAAAATGTATAAAGAGAGGACTGAAAGCTTCGTGTGGTGGCAATGGATTTTTTTGCCGGCTGTGTTTCGTCTAACTCAATACAGGGAATCCCTAGAAGGTCTTTTTTAAGGCGTAACTCTAGTACACTCATGTGTTTTCGTATCCAAGTATCGGGTAAGTTTGAAAAATCATAGGCTGTTTTTACTCCTTGTAACTCTAGTCGTTTTACATGGCGCCGCCCAATGCCCCAAATGTCTTTTGTTTTGGTCCATTTGAGTGCTTTGATCCGCTGCTCTTCGGTCTGCATTAGGTAAACTCCCCCAGTTTTAATCGCATATTTTTTGGCAATCTTATTGGCGATTTTAGCCAAGGCCTTGCTGGGGGCAATGCCCACAGAAACTGGGATTCCAGTCCATTTTTGCACCTGTTTTTTCATGGCCAGTCCTTGTGCATTGAGATCAAAGTGATCAAAACCATCGAAGAGAAGAAAAGCTTCATCGATACTGTATATCTCAATATTTGGCGTATAGCTTTCTAGGATTTTCATGACGCGACTACTCATGTCGCCATAGAGTGGATAATTGGAAGAAAAAACAGTGATCTTTTCTCGCGCAAAAACCTCTTTATATTGAAAAGCCGGGGCTCCCATGGGAATGCCCAATGCCTTTGCTTCGTTGCTTCGCGCAATGACACAACCGTCATTGTTGGATAAAATAACGACGGGTTTGTTCTCTAGCTGAGGTTGGAATACCCGTTCACAAGAAGCATAAAAATTATTACAATCGACCAATGCAAACATGTATCAAAAATACATATTTATGTCACCAAGTGGTCCTCGTTTTTTAAAGGAATATGGAGAAAAGAAAAACCCCCTTTTTTTTATTCAATGGATTTGTTTCAAAAACCACGTTTTCGTGGCTAAATGAGAAACAAAAAGTAGAACAGCCCTCTATTTCCTCGAATTAAATATTGTAATTTTGTTTACTAGATTTGACCAGATCGAATATAAATGGATAAATATTCTTTTTTAAACGCTGCGCATACCGGTTATTTTGCGCAATTATACGACCAGTATCTACAACAACCGGACAGTGTAGAACCAAGCTGGCGTGCTTTTTTTCAAGGCTTTGACTTTGGAATGGAAAACAGTTTAGGTGATGAATTTGCTGATGTATCGACAGAAATACCAGCACATTTACAACGTGAATTCAAAGTAGTTCAGCTTATCGATGCTTATCGTACGCGAGGACACCTGTTTACCAAAACCAACCCAGTGCGCGATCGTCGTACGTATACCCCCAATTTAGACATAGAGAATTATGGCCTAAGCAAGGCAGATTTGAACGAGGTTTTTAGCGCAGGAGAAACCATGGGCATTGGCCCAAGTACACTGGCTAAGATAATTGATCATCTCGAGCAAATTTACTGTGATTCTATTGGGGTTGAATATATGTACATTCGTGATCCTGAGAAGGTGAATTGGATTCAGCAACGTTTAAATATCAACAATAACCATCCTTCTTTTTCGGTAGAACAGAAGAAACATATTCTCAAGAAACTCAATCAAGCAATTTCGTTTGAGAACTTTCTTCACACCAAATATGTAGGACAAAAACGCTTTTCATTAGAAGGTGGAGAGTCCTTAATTCCTGCACTCGACGCAGTGGTGGAAGCCGCAGCAGAACAGGGCGTAGAAGAGTTCGTTATGGGAATGGCTCACCGAGGTCGCCTCAACACCTTGACCAATATCTTTGGGAAATCGAGCCGAGACATCTTTTCTGAGTTCGATGGGAAAGACTACGAAGAAGTGGTTTTTGATGGAGATGTAAAATATCACTTGGGCTGGACCTCGAAACGCAGTACGGATACGGGCAAGAAAATCAACATGAATATTGCGCCTAATCCTTCTCACTTAGAGACAGTTGGAGCTGTTGTTCAGGGAATTACCCGAGCAAAACTAGAAAACAAATACAATTTCGACACCAATAAAGTACTCCCAATCATTGTGCATGGAGACGCAGCAATTGCTGGCCAGGGATTGCCTTACGAGATTGTGCAAATGGCTCGCCTGAAAGGGTATGGAACCGGAGGTACAGTACATATTGTTGTCAATAACCAAATTGGGTTTACCACCAATTACTTAGATGCACGTTCGTCTACCTATTGCACCGACGTTGCAAAAGTAACTCTCTCGCCCGTATTACATGTCAACGCCGACGATGCAGAAGCAGTTGTTCACGCAACCTTGTTTGCGTTGGATTTCCGCATGAAGTTTGGAAGAGATGTTTTTATTGACCTCTTGGGTTATAGAAAATATGGACATAATGAAGGTGATGAACCACGCTTTACACAGCCCAATTTGTATAAAGCCATTGCCAAGCATAAAAACCCACGCGACATCTATACCGATAAATTAATTGCACAAGGCATTGTTAACCAAGGTGATATCAAGAAATTGGAGAAAGAGTACAAAGACTCTTTAGAAGTTTATTTACAAGATTCTCGAAAAATAGAGAAAACTGAAATTACGCCTTTCATGCAAGATGAATGGAAAGGTTTTACCCGTGTAGACGAGTCAGAGATGATGAAAGATGTACCCACGGCTGTTTTGGCTGAGGTATTGACTCAGGTTGCTGCCACAATAACAGAGCTACCGGGCGATAAAAAATTCTTGCGTAAGATTGAAAAACTAATCGGCGATCGCAAAAAAATGTTTTTTGAAAATGATGCTATGGACTGGGCAATGGGGGAACTCTTGGCCTATGGAAGTTTATTGGCAGAAGGTCATGATGTGCGAATTTCTGGTCAAGACGTTGAACGTGGAACTTTTTCTCACAGACACGCGATTGTGAAAGCAGAAGAATCTGAAGAAGAAATTATTTTACTCAATACTATTCAAAAAGAGCAAGGTAGATTACGCATCTACAATTCCCTTCTTTCTGAATATGCTGTGGTTGGATTTGACTATGGTTTTGCCATGGCCAGTCCAAATGCATTGACCATTTGGGAAGCACAATTTGGTGATTTCTCCAATGGAGCACAAATAATGATTGACCAGTACATTTCTGCGGCAGAAGATAAATGGAAGTTGCAAAATGGAATTGTTCTTCTATTACCTCATGGCTATGAAGGGCAGGGAGCAGAACACTCTTCTGCACGAATGGAACGCTACTTACAACTCTGTGCAAAAGACAATATGTTTGTTGCAAATTGTACTACTCCAGCAAACTTATTTCACCTTTTACGCCGACAAGTAAAATCGAATTATCGTAAACCCTTGGTGGTATTTACCCCCAAAAGTTTACTTCGTCATCCAGCCGTTGTGTCTCCTTTAAAAGAGTTTAGCACTGGTCGTTTTAAAACAGTAATTGCTGACGATAAAATAGGCCCAAAAGAAGCAAAGAAACTTGTTTTTTGTACAGGTAAATTTTACTATGACCTGTTGAAAGAACGAGAAGAAAGAGGCATAAATGATGTTGCTTTGGTGCGTGTTGAGCAATTGTTCCCACTACCCGTAGCGGCCATTCAAGAGCAATTGGCAGCCTACAAAGGAGTAGAAGATGTTGTTTGGGCACAAGAAGAACCCCGAAATATGGGGACTTGGTCTCATTTGTTATTACACATGCCGGAAGCTGCACGTTTTCGCCCAGCAACCCGACGTTTTTATGGTACTCCAGCAGCAGGAAGTGCCACACGTTCCGCCAAACGCCATAAAGGAGTCATTGATTATGTCTTTGACGCTACAAAAGATAATTTTATTCGTACTAAAAAATAGAGCTAAATTCCCTTCCGATATCGTCAGTTTTATTATACAGAAGAAATTGTTTGGAATTGTATGTTTATATTTAGATATAATAGAGTTAATAAATTAGGTAAAAAGTTTTTATATAAGTTCGATTTAGAAATTGAACAAATTAAAGTTTTGAATTAGAATAAAAAGTAGTTAGTTATGTCAAAAAAAATAATTTCCCTATGTGGGGTGGAAACAAATGGACTAAATCAATGTTTAAGAAATATTGGTTTGTTCTGTGTTTAATGATTGTTGGGTATGTTTTGATTGTAATTACTGCAAATAGTTCTATATAAAAGATAATATGTTATGATATTAGAAATGAAAGTTCCTTCTCCAGGAGAATCGATAACAGAAGTAGAAATTGCCCAATGGCTTGTTGCCGATGGTGACTATGTTGAAAAAGATCAGGCAATTGCTGAGGTTGACTCTGACAAAGCAACCCTTGAACTCCCCGCTGAAGTAAGCGGAACCATCAGCTTGAAAGCAGAGGAGGGAGACGCAGTAGAAGTAGGGCAAGTTGTTTGTCTAATTGACACCGACGGTCAGCCAGCAGACGGTGCAGCTCCTGCTGTAGCAGAACCAGCTCCAGCGACAGAGGCGCCCAAGGTAGAGGTAAAAGCTGAAGCAGCGACAACCTATGCAAGTGGAACAGCTTCTCCAGCAGCCAAGAAAATTTTAGACGAAAAAGGAATTGAATCCAAAAACGTTAAAGGTTCTGGTCGTGACGGCCGTATTACCAAGCAAGATGCTGTAGAAGCAGTCCCTTCAATGGGAACCTCTCCAGCACATGGAAGCCGTGAAACGGGTCGTAAAAAAATGTCTTTGTTACGTAGAAAAGTAGCCGAACGTTTGGTGAGTGCTAAAAATGAGACGGCTATGTTGACCACCTTCAATGAAGCCAACATGAGCCCAATTTTTGCTTTGCGTAACGAATACAAAGAAATCTTCAAAGAAAAACACGGAGTTGGTCTTGGTTTCATGAGTTTTTTCACCAAAGCCGTTGTTCGTGCTTTACAAGAATTCCCTGATGTGAATTCAATGATTGATGGAGACCACCAAATTAAATTTGATTATTGTGACATTAGTGTGGCTGTTTCTGGACCAAAAGGATTGATGGTTCCTGTAGTGCGCAATGCAGAGGGTTTATCTTTCCGTGGAGTGGAAGCAGAAATTAAACGCTTAGCTATTCGAGCGCGTGACGGACATATTACCGTAGACGAAATGACAGGAGGTACTTTCACTATTTCGAATGGAGGTGTCTTCGGTTCCATGCTCTCTACGCCAATTATCAACCCTCCACAATCGGGTATTTTAGGGATGCACAATATCATTGAACGTCCAATAGCGGTTGATGGAAAAGTAGAAATTCATCCGATGATGTTTTTGGCGTTGTCTTATGATCATCGAATTGTTGACGGGCGTGAGTCGGTTGGCTTTTTAGTAGCTGTAAAAGAAGCGCTGGAAAACCCCGTCGAATTATTGATGGATAACAACCCTAAAAAAGCATTGGAACTTTAAAACCAACTGCTTTCTTTCAGTACAAGGCAAGATTGATCATAATCAATACTTGCCTTTTTTTTGTGCAGAAAATCAGCGCCAATGATCCCGTCAATTTTCTCATCGCCTTGTTCGACAAGCGCAGCGTTGATGGTTTCCATATCGATTAGCATAAAAGGAATGCTGGCCAATGCTTTGCTTGCTATGCCTAAGCTGCTTTTCTGGCTTCCAATAGCATTTAGTTTCTCGTTTCCTGCGCTGGTTAAGGGGAGTTCATCACCTTCTTGAATGACTGAAAACTTTGTTGTAAGGGTGTTGTCTAAACAACTATTGGAGGCGCCGGTGTCAATTAAGAAATTTCCCTCTACTCCGTTGAGAAACAATTGGCAAACAAGATGCTTGCTGTTGGTGAATTTCAAAGGAATGGTATAGGTCTCTAAGCTGCTTTTAAACGGGTTTTTCATTGAGACTAAAGATATAAAAATAGTGGATGATCAAATGTCAAATCCCTATTTTTGCTCCATGAAGATGATAGATACCCATACCCATTTATATGTAGAGGAGTTTGACCAAGATAGAGCAGCGGTTATTGAGCATGCTCGCGCAGCAGGAGTCGAAACCTTTTACCTGCCCGCAATTGATAGTGCTTACACGGAGCGAATGCTGGCCCTCGAAGAAGCTTATCCAGATAATATTCGCTTAATGATGGGCCTACATCCCACGCACGTAAAAGAGAATGCCGCTGAAGAATTGGCACATGTAAAGGAAATGTTGGATAAACATTCTTTTTATGCAGTCGGTGAAATTGGTATTGATCTCTATTGGGACAAGACATTCTTAAAGGAGCAACAAGCGGCATTTGAGCAACAAATCAAATGGGCTAAAGAAAGAAAGTTGCCCATTGTTATTCATTGTCGCGATGCTTTTGACGAGGTGTTCGAGGTTTTGGAAGCCAATAAAGGGGAAGATTTATTTGGGATATTTCATTGTTTTACAGGAACACTTGAACAAGCAAAACGCGCGATAGGGTATAATTTAAAACTTGGTATTGGGGGTGTGGTTACCTTCAAGAATGGCAAGATTGATCAATTTTTGGCGCAATTGCCACTCACATCAATTGTTCTAGAAACGGATGCCCCTTATTTGGCACCTGCTCCGTATAGAGGAAAAAGAAATGAAAGTGCCTATTTATCTCTGGTAGCAAAGAAATTAAGTGCTATTTATTCGCTACCAGTTGAAGAAATTGTTAACCAGACCACCCAAAATGCGTTGGCTGTATTTGAAACAGGGATTTAATCTGTTTTTTTATCCAAAATAATTTCAAGGGGACGTATTTTTTTTGTTATTTCGGGACGAATTAGAGAGGTGGCCGAGCGGTCGAAGGCGCATGCCTGGAAAGCATGTATACGTGCAAACGTATCGAGGGTTCGAATCCCTTCCTCTCTGCATATACACCCTGCAAGCTCAATGTTTACGGGGTTTTGTTTTTTTTGTGGGTCGGGGTGTGGGTCCAAACTCTTTTTTTAGCCCTAAAAGATGTGACTGATCCGAGCGATTTGACCATGTTCTGGATGATGCAAAAATCCCTCGATTGCTTTTATGGATCGATAGCCATTTCGATCATGCCAGGAATCTGTCCCAGATGGAGATCTCAGTGATTCAATGTTCACTTTTCCAATGTCTTTCGATGTCTTATGGTGAACGTGGTGAGTGTATATGTGTCGATGCTTTGTTTTGGCCCAATCTTCTGGCGTTTCTTCAGCCATTAGCAATGGAAGGTCATTTTGTTTTGCCCCGTCCCCATGTGTGGCCCCTATGAGGTTTGTTCCATATCGGAAATATTTTCGATGTGCAATGGAACAATCAAAAGTGATATTCTCATTCTTATGAAACCAGGTTTTGATCACATCTGACAAAAAGAATCCTGAGACATAGTCATGATTCGATGGACAATGGATGTAGTGCACATCGGCAACTGTGATTAATTTCTCCAAAACCTCAACAATCACATCCTTTGCTGTTAGATAATTTTCATACCACATGCCATCGGTGTCCTGGGGTGTGTTGCTTGTTGTGGTCCTTTTGGCGTTGTCGGTGTGCAAAATATCATTTCCACCAATGAACAGGATTTGATCAATGTTGAATGATGAGGTTTTGTCAAGTATTCCCTGGACACCCTCATGAACTCTTTTGGATGCAATTTCTACATCATAAGCATCACCAGTCTCAAAGGCTGTGGCCAATTTATCGATGTGAATGTCAGCTGGATCAATGACCAAAAGGTGAGAATCTTTTGATTGCTGTCTATTTAGCTTTGGATAGACTGGAGCGGCCTGGAGCATTTCATCTTTAAGCACATCAAGAATAACAAAATTTGGTTATACCTACTTGATCGTAAACTTTGTGACATGCCAGTCACACGATTCCTAGCTCCTAGAGTCTTGGATTTGAACCATTTGTTGCAGCAACCCAAACAGAACAGCGGTAAGACCAGGGTTCGTCCTGCTTTGATCGAGATCATTTCACATGCTGGAATTGTCAACCATATTGATGGCTTGTTCATTAAAGCACACCCAAATCATGTGGTTGCAAAAAAAAGTGTTGCTACCAATATGCTAACACTTGATCAACTCGTGGGGCTTCTTAATTGTTTGCTCACAATTCGTTTGCTAGTGAACGGTTTCTAATAAGACAATAAACTAGTCAATTTTTACTTTTTTGATGTTATCGTCGTACACCCTGTCAATCAATATATGACGTGGATCAATTGCAGCTTTAGCCGGAATAGAATCTGCAATTATTGTAACCATTGTTTTGGCATTGGTCAGGTGAATTCGTTTTTGATGCATCAATATTTTCTCATCGGTATCTGTAAAGAGACCAATATCAATCCATTCATTTAATTCAACCGCAGATTCATTTCCAATAGAATCTGCCTTTATTTTGCTCGCTTCAATTTCAAGGGTAACTTCATATTCCCCACTTTCCATAAGGATTGCACTGGCAGAAATCAATCGATTATCGTATAGAGTAATTTCTTTAAACCAGTCCTTAATCAGATAATTTAAGGAATCGGGAACTTTTGGTTCTAGATAGGAAAGGAAATCTAGCGAAGTTGGATAGGGTGTTGTGTATTTATATGCGGTCAAAAATTCACTTAAGGCTTCATTTACCTTATCTTCACCAATATAATCTTGGAGTGCATATAGAATCACACTTCCTTTTCCGTAGTGAATATAGGATTGGTTTTCAACTTTATACAAGGGTAGTTCCTTTTCCAACTCTCCTGCTCTTCCCCGCAGATAGCGATCGTGGTCATACTTTAAAAATTCGCGCATTTCCATGGGTGTTTTCGCGATACTCTTCATGGTCATTAGGGAAGAATATTCTGAAAAACTTTCGCTCAACATGGTTCCACCTTGCATGTTGGCGCCAACGACTTGGTGTGCCCACCATTGGTGTGCCATCTCGTGGGCAATTACTGCATCAATTACATTGTTTTTGTCTTCATCTTCTAAATTGATGACAAATCCAAAAGCTTCAGAATATGGCATAGTTCCTGGAAAAGCCTGAGCAAAAGTGGAGAAACGAGGGAATTCAATGATACGGCATTGCTTGTGTGTATAGGGGCCAAAATTCTTGGTGTAATATGTCAATGAACGTTCAACAGCATCAAGCATTTTTTCAATATTTACACCGTGTTTTTTATCGTGGTAAATTTCAATATCTACCCCCTCCCAATTGCGTTTGGCGATTTTATATTTTGCTGAAATAAAGGAGTAAAAATTTTGTGACGGATGATCCACTTGATAGCGGAAATATTTACGATCGCCCTCTTCCCATTCTTCTAATAACGAACCTGGAGCTATTGCGATTTGATCTTTGGAGGTAGATATAACGGTTTCTACATTTATGTAGTCAGAAAAACCATTGGTTAGGTAGTTTTCCATACAGTTAACCCCACAATTCTCTTCCAAGGCAGGCATTCTGTCTTTTGGAGGCAATTTGTATTTACGGCGTTTATTTCGACTACTCAATTCTTTACCACTGTCATATCCAATACCAGGTAAGATTTGAAAATTATTTAAAAAAGAACCGTTTTTAATGATACTGGTGGAAGCGCCTCCATTGGCAAACCCTTTGGTACGGTAGCTCGTTTTTATTTTAACTTCTAGGGTGTCTCCAGCAACAAATGGTGGGTCAAACACATAGAAATGCACATTGTGTTTCTCGTCCTCTTTCACTAAGGAAGCATTGGGAAAATTGAATTCTTCTTCCCATTGTCTACTCACATTTAGCAACAAGGTATCAATGGCTCGATCATAGGGGTTAATCATGAGTAATTTAGAACTTATATTCGCAGCTTTCTCGTAAGGAAAAATGGCAATATCATACTTGGCTTCAATTACTTTAGGATGTGGAGCATCTTTGTATTTCTTATAGGTTTCCTCATAGTTAACTGCCAATTTTTCAAGTGCATCGCTTGACTTATAGGAATTTAAAATTTGCGTATTGTAATACACAAAAACGGCCAATACCACCCAAACGACTCCAACAATACTAACCAACATCAGATACCTTTTGTTGAGTTTTCCTTGCTTAAAACGCATCCGTTCTTTAATCGATGTGACGCTTCCTCTTGCCCAAAAAACACCCGAGATAATAAGTAAGAAAAACGCCCCAATAATCCAATAGGTATTGAACCAAAATACACCTACGTTACTGGGTCCAAATCCATTCATATCTGAATAAATTAAATAAGGAGAACCTAGATAGCTCAACATATTGGATTGAATATCCATGATGGATAGAATGATGTCTAATCCAAGAATGATTATGACAGACACCATATAACCTAAATATTTATTGTTGACAATTACTTGTACAGCAACCAAGGTCACACTCGTGACTAAATACAGGGGAAATGAATTGTACAGAAAATGAAAAAAATAGGTAGAGAATTCTATTTGAAAATACCCTTTAATGAGCTGGTAGCAAACCACCATAAATACAAAAAACAGGTGTAAGGAAATAGTTAAACTAAACAATGAAAGGGTTTTAGCAAACAAAGGAATTAGAGTAGAATGGGGGGTAGCATCCACAACTTCGTTGATACGGAAGTCGCGATCACGCCAAATCAATTCACCACTAAAAAACACTAAAATAATCATGACAAAAAGGGATGTTCCTGAAATGGAATCTGTCATAATATAGGTCAGTGGATAGGATTGTAAACCAAAGTACTCAAAACCAGAAATTAAATCTGAAATTAGCAGAATTATACTGAAAAGAAATAAGATTCTAAAGGTGACGTGCTTGTAAATACTTATAAAGTTAATCCAAAAGAAACTAAAGAATTGATGTCCAAAAGATTCTTTACCAACATGAACTGTAGGCTTTAAAATATCGATTATTTCTTTTTTGTGTTGTTTCTTTTCTGCTTTGGTTTTTGTTTTTCGTTCTGCAAAGGAAAAGCTCATATAAGACAGCGCCAGAACCACTAAAGAAAAAGAAATCCAAATAAGTCGATTCCAAAATAACAAGCCAGAAAAAGAAGGATTGAAGGTGTTCTTTTCAAGAGGAGTATAGTATTTTGAAATAACACCGTAAGTTCGATTGCCAAATGTGTCTACCATTGCCCCCAAGGTTTCATTGTCTAAATCGGATAAGAATTGACCAGAAACAGAATAGGCAACAATAATGATTAAAGCGCCAACAAAGGAGGTTATGGTACTTTTAAAACGGTGTGCCAACATGTAAATAATGGAGCCCGCAAACAACATATTGGGAAGAATAAACAAGAAGTAGTTACTTACAAAAGCACTTAGTTGGACTGGACCAAAACGATCGGGTTCAATCCAACCCGCCAGTGGAGCTATTAGTGTCCCTAGGGCTATTCCAAAGAAAACCCCCAATAAAGGAATTGTAGACAAAACTAGTGCTGCAGAAAAACGGCCAAAGTAATAGCCAAATTTATCCAGGGGTGTTGAAAAGAGAATTTCTTGAAAATTATACTTTCGATCACGAAGCGCAGCATTATTAAAAAAAGCAGCTGCAAAGAGCAATCCGAAAATACACATTACAGTGGTGAAGGTTGTAATGACATGAGGTGCGTTTCGATGCACGTTCCCAATTGATCCACCAATTTGCACATTATCTGTTGAATTGGCTGCAAACACCAACAAAAACACAATAAAGAAAAAAAGATAAACCATCGGTTGACGAAGGTTATAGCGTAATTCAGAAAAAAAGAATTGTTTAAACATAAGGTGTTTTTATAAATTTATCCTTGTAATTTAGAAAAGAAAACATCTTCTAACGAAGGTGCAATAGCACTAAAATCCTCATCTGGCTTTTCGCCCAATACATGAATTACAGGTTTTCCACCAATCAATCGGTTTGAAATTACGTTATAATTTTGTGTGTATTTTTCAAGCTCTGAGCGTTCAATTTTCTTTTCAAAAACCCTTCCTTCTAATTCATGGATCCCTTCATCGGGAGTGCCATTAAAGACAATACTTCCATAATTTAGCACAGCCATACTAGTACATAATTCACGAACGTCGTCTACAATATGTGTCGATAGAATTACAATGACATCTTCTCCAACATCAGAGATGAGATCGTAAAAGCGATTGCGCTCACCTGGATCAAGTCCTGCTGTGGGCTCATCAACAATCAATACTTTTGGGTTGCCAATCAAAGCTTGCGCAATTCCAACACGTTGCTTCATTCCACCCGAAAAGCCTTTGACACTTTTATTTCGTTTGTCGAACAAATTTACTTTCTGCAGCAAATAATGAACCAAATCTTTACGTTCACCTTTGTTGGATACGCCTTTTAAAGTTGCCAAATGATCCAGTAATTGTTCCGCAGAAATTCGAGGATAGACACCAAATTCTTGAGGGAGGTAACCTAAAATTTTACGAAATTCTTTGGGGTTTTTTAAGGGATCTAGATCACCAAAAGTAATGCTTCCACTGTCTGGCTCTTGTAAGGTAGCAATTGTCCTCATTAGGCTAGATTTCCCTGCACCGTTAGGGCCCAGCAAACCAAACATTCCACTGGAGATATCGATGGTAATGTCATCCATCGCCTTGACATTGTTAGCGTATGTTTTGGTTAAGTTTTTAAGTTGAAGTTTTCCCATGATTAAATTCGAATTAGGTTAAATAAATTTCAAGTAATAATTTTAAAAATATCACTTTTTGAGTTAACAGCAAAAGAACATCAGTATCATTGAAGGCTTTCATAGAACATAACTAATTTGAGAATATATAATATACAGGTTATTTATTTTAATATCTATTTTATCACTCTTTAGTTGTAATAAAGATTTTGTTGATCAAAAAAGTTCAGGTTTTTTTGATGAGACCTTTTTAAATAAAACTATTGTTGTAGCAGGTTCAACACTAAATGATGGTGCAATA
>Ga0209603_1001945_pt1 | contig 20239 bp, 8 predicted proteins | sample COGITO_mtgs_1206_FD_184812 | JGI IMG/M metagenome (GOLD analysis project Ga0209603, IMG submission 184812) | Pelagic marine microbial communities from North Sea - COGITO_mtgs_120607 (SPAdes) (version 2) | ecosystem: Environmental > Aquatic > Marine > Epipelagic ... | reverse complement strand
CCTCGCCCGAGTGGCCGAGCGCGATCCCGCCGCTGCTGCACTTTGTCGTCAAGAGCCGTTCGGCGCAACGCAGGCGGCACGTCGACAACGAGGAGCGCACCGCGGCCATGTTCGAGAACGAGGTGGGCGTCGGCGGGCGCGTGCTCCTGTGGGACGACCACCGCTGCCGGGCGGCCGTGCGCTGCCTCGTGTGGCGCGGGTACGCCGGCCGCTTCGATCGCGAGACGTGGGGACCCTTCAAGTCGGACCTGTGCCGCTACGCGGTGCTCTACCTGCACGGCGGCCTGTACGTGGACGACGACCTCGAGTTCGTCCAGAGCCCCGGCGCGCCGCTGCGGCCGCAGGACACGCTCGTCGCGCCGCGCGAGTACGGGCTGCTGCGCGGGCACAACTCGGGCATCTTCCAGGCCTACCTCGCCGCGGCGCCGCAGCACCCGGTCCTCGACAACCTGATCCAGCAGCTCAACCGCGCACCGGCGTGGGTGAGCACCGACTGGAACCGCATCATGCTGCTGAAGCAGATGCGGGCCGCGCCCGATGCGCGCGCGTTCCACGAGAGCGAGCTGCCGCCCAACCACGCGCTCTGGCGCGACACGCGCAACTCGTCCGGCTTCTGCAACGTGGTGATCAGCGAGGACGGCACCAACCCGATCGGCGTCCACACGCGCCCGTACGCCTTCTCGCACGTGCGGGGGTCGCGCAACTGTCGCGTGCTCGCCAAACCGGGTCCTTAATGCCAATAAAAAAAATGGGACGCAAACACCACTCACCAAGAAGAGCAAAACTCCCCCTCAAACGCCGCCACCCCCTCCACGTAAAACTTGCCGCCGGGCGCGCTCTGGCGCTTGGCGTGGTCCTCGACCCAGTGCTTGATCCACGGCCGCACCGCGACCGCCCAGCGCACCTTGGCCCACAGGATCTTGGTCGGCTGGAGGAGGGGCGTGGCCGGGAACGGGTCCATGCCGGCCAGCCGCAGCATGTCCGCGGCGTTGAGCAGCGTTCCCGGCACGTGGTGTTGGGGGAAGAGGTGGTCCGCGAGCTGCACCCGGAACTTGGGGCTCGCGATGCTCATCCAGTACGGCTGCGGCTCAAAGCCGCCGGGAGCCGACGGGTCCGAACGGTAGAGGTGCATGGTGCACGTCTTGTGGCTTTCGCGCCCGTGCGGATCGAGGTGGATCACCACGTCGCAGTAGGCGTACTCCTCGAAGGCCAGCGTCGAATGGTCGAGGAGCCTCGGGGCGAAGGGGTGGCAGCGCAGCGGATCGCGCGCGGCCCAGTCGCGGAAGATCGCGACAGGGCATCCGAGACAGGGCACGGGGCCCGGGTAGCGGATGCGGTTCGCGCGGTCGTACCACGCCTTGAGCACCCACCGGTGGCCCACCCACCGGTAGTACTTGCCCGGCGGGAGGCGGTCGTGGTGCACGCCCACGTCGGCCGTCATGGGGTCCGCCGACCGGTCGATGACTTGGTACGCGATGTTTGGGGGCGTGGTCGCGTGCTGCTCGTGCGCGTACACGTCGACCATCGCGTGTTCGGAACGCGACAAGCGCGCGCGTGTGTAACACGCGTGGAGACGAGTGACAAAGTGAAAACGTGTCCGCTGGTTACACTCTCTCCACATTTGTGTTACAAATAAAAAGAATGCAACCTCGGCCACGAGATCCGTTTGCTGCGCCAACTATTCGAGCACCCCGGGCGAGAGGCCGGTGCTCGAAAAGCGCCTTCTAAAAAATCTTTTTAGTGACTTTTTTTAGTAACGTTTCTTGGCGTCGCGCTCGGCCGCCTCCGCCTTGGCGAAGACGGCGTCCACGACGCTCTCGTGGGCGCACGGCGCCAGGATCGGAGTGTACCGCTCGTACATGGTGGGCGGCGCCGGCGGCGCGGCCGCCTCCTCCGGGGCGCCGTTGGTCTCCAGCCACAGCATGAGGTAGATGCCGTAGACCAGGTAGGGCGTGATGAGCGCCAGGTTTTGCCAGTTGAACGCCGACTTGAGGTAGGCCTTGAACTCGTCGAAGGCGTACTTCTTCGGCCGCGCGGCGGCCTGTTGCGCGACCATGCGCAACTCAACGGGGATTTCTTTGATGCTCTCCTCCCACTTCTTGAGCTCCTCTCGGTCCTGGTCGTTTGCCGCTCGCATCGCATCCGTCCTCTTTCGCAAGGCCATGAGCTCTTCCCATTGCTCGTCCGCCGATAACAAGCGGGGCATCGTCTACCATTACACTCTTACACAAACCAACCAACTATTATGGAACACGCGACTGTGGCTCCTCACGCCTTGCGCTTGTGCTTGGCAAAGGCGGCCTCCACGACGCTCTCCTCCGGAGCCGCCGACGCAAAGTAGCCCGGTCCCTCTGGAGGAGGGGCCATCGGCGGCGGCGGGAGCTGGCTGTGCCACGACGGGGTGGGGCCCATGCCCGACAAGCCCCAGTTGGAAGCGGCCACGCCAGACGTGCCAAGACTTGCCACGTCGTGCATGGCCAGGTAGTACTCGAAGAGCGCGGTCAGGGCCGCGAGCGTTGTCCACCGATCGGGCAGCATCTTGTACACGGCCATGAAGAAGCCCTTGACGGTGTATTGCTGCCTCTCGGCCGCCAGCTGCTGGAGGTGGCCCTGCAAGTAGTCGGGCACGGCCGCGCGCGCCTCGGCGGCGCGGCGAGCGAGTTCTACGCGCTCGACCGCGCGTCGTCTTTGATCCACTAGGAGAGCTTCCAGCATCTGTTCCTGACGCTGCAGCTCATCTTGCACGTTCATGGCCGCTCCACTATCTAGAGGCGCATCGTACGCGACTTATGGTTTGCGCACCGTCGCGCTGCTCCTCGCCGCAGCAAATAACCCAAACCGCCGCGCCACCATATAGGGGGAGGAACACCATGAGCGCGGACGACCTGCTCTTTGCCGAGCGGTCGACCACCTCGCTGTACACGCGCGCCGGCAACGCGGACGAGCAGCACGTGCTTCCGCTCAGCCTGTCCAAGGCCACGTACAGCACCCTGGACGAGGTCTCGCGCACGCTCGGGGCGCCCCCCGCCCCGACGACGCGCACCGCGGCGCCCGAGATCGTCGTGCAGGTGCGCAAGCGCAACGGCAAGACCGACCTCCTCATCGACGGCTACGTGTCGACGGGTAAGTCGGCCGGTGGCAACGTCACCGACCACCACCTGGTTGCGCACACGGGCATGCACGAGGATGTGGAGACGCGCACGCGCGTCTTCTCGCCCATCGCCATCGTCTCCGCGATCGAGGACGGCCAGCACGCGTACCAGCGCGTGTCCGTGGCCGTGATCTACAACTACGGCAACTACGCGACGGTGCTCGAGCCCTCGACGGTGCTGACCGAGGCGCCCGTACCGGACCACCGCGTGACCGACGTGCGATGCAGCGTCGTGCGCGCGCCGTACCCGCTGCCGTACCCGGCCCCGCCGACGGTCGTCATCTACGACGACATGCAGCAGACCCAGGCCCACGCGATCAAGACGAGCAAGCTGGCCTGGTCGAAGAACCTCTTGGCGGTCGCCACGTTCATGCAGGGCCTGGTCATGAACCTCGGCATCGAGGACGTGTTCTCCGTACTCAAATACGCCTCCGTAACCGCGGCGGGCGTTGCCGCCGCGGGCACCGTCTCCGTCTCCCTGTACGCCGCGGGCTGGGCGCTGCCCGCGCTCGTTCAGCTCACGGCGCTGCCCAGTTGGGCGCTCTACGCGCAAGCGTTCCTGTATGGCGAGTACTCGACGCTCCTCGAGCCCGTCCTCGTCGCCATAGGCACGGGCGCGTACAAGTGGGCCACGGACGCGCCGCCGCCGGACCTGCGCAAGACCCGGTTCACGCTGCCCGAGCTTGCGATGGCCATCGAGGCGCTCGCGGCGCGCCGAGCGCCCGCCAACCGCCAGCCGCCCGAGGCGATCCGCGACCCGGCCGCGCACCAATCGACGCAGTTCAAGCGCGAGCTCCTGATCTGGCACTGGCTCGCCGACCGGGGGCTGGCGGACATGCCGCCCATAGACACCTCGCAGCTCGTGGCCACGGCCGAGTACACGGCGCGGCTGCACCTGCGCATCACCGTCGACGACGCGCTCGCGTGCGATGGCAAGTCGCACATCCACAACCTGCACTGCGGCCGCGACGACGGCCCCCTGCTGGCCGCCGCCGCCGCCGGCACGTTCGAGGACCTCTCGCGGCTCTTCGCGGCCATCAAGTCGCTCGAGGACGTCCTGACGGAGGTGACGGCGAACGGCGCGCAGCCCGTGCTCGACCTGTGGTGCGACCGCGCCTTCTACGACCCGATGCTGTACACGTCCGCGCTCGTGCGGACCGTCGCCGCAGACTTGGGCGCCAATTGGCAGGTGGGCGCCACCGCCGTCGAGGCCGTCAAGTCCATGCGACTGCGGGGTGCCGCGCGCAAGGCCAAGAAGGCCTACATCGAAAACTGGCAGGACGCGTCCGACCCCAACCTCGAGGAGCGACCGGCCATCCTCAAGAAGGTGCTGGCCAACCTCAAAACGAAGCTCGTCGCGCCGCTCTTTGGCGGTGGATCGGCGGCCGCCAAGCTGTACATGGACATGAACGCCGCGCTCGAGGACCGGCGCGCGATCGACAAGGCCAACCCGCCAGTGGAGTGGGTGCGCCAGCTGCCGCAGCGCACGCTGTCCACGTACGGGAGCTACCTCTTCTCGGCCGTGCGCGACACGGGTAGCGCGTACGTCGACGTGGACGCGGGCAGCTCGCTCGCGCGGCTGTACACCGAGTACCACGACGCGGCCAAGTGGCTGTCCGTGTGCATGAAGGGCAGCCGGCTGGCGCTCAAGCGGCTCGTGCCCGAGTGGGAGGCCAGCTCGGAAACGCGCATCCGGATGCTCTGCATGTGCACCGCGATCGATGTGGACGACGGCGCCGTGCCGTACGCCGAGCCCGTGTCGTACGCGACGCTCTCGCTCATGACGCCGATCGACATCCGCTTTTCGGGCGCGCTGGCGTCGCCAACCGAGCACTCGCAGCGCCGCATCCGCATGATCGCCAAGCGCACAAAGGAGGACCACGCGCCGTCGGTGCTCGAGGCGCTCAAGCTCGAGCACACCGACGACTACCTGCTGGCGTGCCTCGTGTACGGCGACCTGTGGGCCGACGAGTTGGTGGCGCTGTACAAGACGGAGGCGCACAAGCACGCCGAGATGCTCGAGATGGCCTCCGCGAGGGCGGCAACGCGCCTGCGCTCTGCGGGCAAGCTGCTGCTCGAGCTCGTGGCCTCGAAGCGCGCCATGGACGACACGATCGAGTTTGACGACGTGGCGCTCAACGGCACCGACATCGCGCTGATGGCGACGCAGCCCGGGCGCGACGCGCGTCGGCTGGTGAGCCGAATGCTCTTCAGCCAAAACTACCTCGCCGTGCGCTCGGTCCTGACGGCCGCGATGCGCGACGCCGCGCGCGCGGCCGTGCGCACCGCGGCCGCGTTCGAGAGGCGCGTGCCCTTCAACCTACCGCACGAGGCGTGCGCCTCGCTCTTTGGCGACCGCGTCGACGGGCTGGTGGCGTTCCTGCGCGCCAAGCAGCTCTCGAACGACCCCGCGGTCCTGGAGGCGATGGCAGGGGCCTACCCGTCGGTGCACCTGCTGGCCTTGGACGCGGACGTGCAGGAGCAGTACCTGCGCATCGCGCGGGACCGCAAGCCGCCGGAGCGGTCCTTTGCGCCCACGGAGCCGACCGAGCTCGTGCGCGCGATGCGCTTCCGCATGGCGAGCCTGCGCACGGACTTTGCGTCGGTGGACGCCGTGGCCGCGAGCCCGCAGTCGATCACGGTGGACCGGCTGGCGAAGCGGCTGGCCACCACAAGCATTGGGGAGGGCGACCACTTCTCCTTCTACGTTCCCTTTGGATTTGGCGACGCCCGGCCGCCGCCCACGCTGCCATCGTGCGCGGCGCCCCTGTTTGGCACCGTGCCCGTGTACGGGCCCGCGCTCGTGGAGGCGTTCCAGTCGATCGCGCTGGCCGCGACGCGCCGCGACGAGCCAGAGGCGTCGGCCGAGCGCCGCGTCCTCTCCGTGCGGCTCGAGCCGGCCTTCGACTGCCTCGAGCCACCAACGCAGGACCGCGGCGCGGAGGAGACCGAGTCGGTGCACCCAAACGTCGTGCAGGCGTTGCGCGACAAGGGCGGCACGGTCGTGGTGCGGTACACGGCCAGCCGCATGCCGCCGTCGCCTCCACGCGCGCCCGCGTCGGCCACCGCGGCCGACGAGGTGCCAACGTACGTCGCGACGCTGTCCGACGCGGTACGCGCGGCCAGCGCGCACGCGTGCTCGGCGGAGACGTCGCGGCTCGGACTCGCCGTGTCCTCGATCGCGTGGAATGCGGAGCGCGTGGTGCAGGCGGTGGTGGCCGCCCTGGCCAGCGCCGACGACGAGGGCGCGTACGACGCCGTCGAGCTGACGTTCGAGATGCCCAGGAGCGACACGCGGACGTCGCACCTGTACGCCAAGCCGCCCAACCCGTTGGCCCTTGCGCAAACGGCGCGCAAGCTGCAGCAGCACGCGGTGATGTGGGACGCGATACAAAAGGGCACCGTCGAACGCCAGCGGGAGCTGGTCGAGGCCGCGCTGAAACAGAGTCGCGAGCTGGACCCCACCGACTCCGTGCTTGGCAGCGCGGCGCACCCGCAACGGCAGCTCTGGCAATCGATCGTCGAGACGCCCGAGCTCGACCGCGACTTCCTCAAGGACTTTGCGAAGCGCAAGGAGGCCTTCCTCAGCCTCTTCTCCGACGAGGTGCTGGCGGAGCTGACGACCGTGTACGTCAACGCCAAGCGTGCCGCGGCGGAGATGTACGCGTGGGCGACGGGCGACAACAACCCGCTGCCAAGCGACGACGACCTGTTGAAGGAGGCGATCAAGGGCGTGTCGGAGCTGGTGGGCCACGTGACCGAGGTGGAGGCGCTGCAACCGCCCAACTTTTACTTCCCGCCCGAGTGGCGCGCCGTCGCGCCGGTGGAGCCGCCCCCGCGCGACCCGACCGACCAGGCGCACCCGCTCCTCGCGGCGCTCGGCGTGGGCATGGCGCTGCTCGCGCCGCAGCTGGAGCCCCTGCCCGTGACGTGCCGCGCGGTGCGCCCCGCCGCCGCGCTCACCAGGGCCGTGGACGCCGTGATCGGGCTCACGGCCGCCTTTGAGAACTGCGCGGCCGTGCGGCTGGGCGAGGCGTGCCTGTTGGCCAGTCGTCACGTTTAAAAAATGGGCCCTTTCTTTGATAAGCTGGCACGTGGCGCGGAAGGGGGAGGGAGGAGAGCAAGGTGGGGGTGGCTGTGAGCGCCATGGGGAGCATCGACGACGGCGTGGACGAGATGCCAACCGCCCCTGAGGGGTACCAATACTTCCTCAAGAGCGACTTTGCAAAGCTCGACGACTCGCTCCGCGCGGCGGCCGAGTTCATGTACAGCGACCTCAACGAGACGCGCACCGCCTCGCTCCCGGAGCGGCTGTTTGTCAACGTGGGCACGATGACGGTGTTCCTGGCCGCGTCCGAGGTGATCAGCCTAGAGGCGGCGCTCGCCGTCCTCGACGTGATGGAGGCGAGCCACCGCCAGCTGATCAAGGAATGCCCAACGGTCAAGGAGCGCAACCGGCTCTACTACAGGGCGATCTTCCAAGAGGAGATGCATCGGCTGGTGGTCGCGAATCAGGAAGACTACTCCAAGGCCCAAAAGACGCCCGAGAAGCCTCCGCCGCTCAAGGAGGTGGACGTCGTTTCCACCGGCATGCCAGCGACGCGCTCCGGTCGCATCACGACGCGGGGCGGCACTGTGGGCGCGCGGCACCGTAAAAAGTTTCGTGGCGTCAAGAAGATCAACGCCAACCTGCGCGTTAGAGCCAAGCTGAAGAGGGAGATGCACGCGCACTACAACGAGCTGCTTAAGCAACGGGCCAGGGGCGCGGTGCCGGGCCTGCTCATCACGATCGGCCACTGCGCGGCAATCGCGGCGGGCGCGCCCGTGGCGGTGGCGGCGGCCGCCGCCACCGTGGCCCATGGCATCGACATGGTGAGACGTGGCCTCTTCGACGACGTCTCCCTGCGCGGGCTCGCGTCTGGCACGGCGCGCGTCGTGACCACCGCCGTCACGGCCGTTGGCCAGACGGTGCTCTCGGAGCGGCGGCGGCGCGGCGCGGCGTTTCCGATCCCAGCCGACACGCAGCGCATGCTCACGCGCGGGGTCGCCGTCGCACGGCGAGCCCTAGGGGGCGGCACAACGTACCAGACGGCGGGGGCGGCGGCCGACGAGTTCGCCGCGAGCGAGGTGGGCGCGTACATGGCCGCGCCCATCGAGTGGGCAATGGAGAACCCCGCGGTCGTCGGGATGGGGGCGGTCGCCATGGGCAGCCTCGTGCTCGCGTACGAGTTTGGGACGCGGGAGGCGCACTACGAGCCGATGCGTCTCCAGCGCTGGTTTGAGCTCAACAACGAGAGGGACGCCAACAATTGGGAAAAGTCGCTCAACGACAGCATGAAGCACATCAAGCAGGTTCAGAAGCGGGAACGCAAGTCGGGTGTTCAGGGCGGCCTAGACGGCGCGATGAACGCGCGCCTGACGGCTCGTCTGGACGACGCCAAGGAGATCCGGAAGATCCACCGCTTCATCGACGCCATGCACGGCGTCGAAGACGAGATCCGCGACCTCTTGGACACGACGCACCCGGCCATCCAACCCCCGGCCAGAAATCCGGGTGCGTACAACTTGGGCGACATGGTGGAGTACGACGCCACGGGGTTCATCCGGCCGCGGCCGCCGGTGCCGGGCGCCGTGGCGGGGGGTGCGCCACTGGCGCTGCCGCCGCCCCCCGGCCCGCCCCCAGGCGGCGGGGGTGGGGACGACGACGACGACGACGACGACGACGACGGGTGGGCGTTGCCGGCGCTGCAGGCGATCAACCGGGTCAACATGGCCCACGGTCAGGCGCCCGCGCCCGCGCCGCGCCGGCGCCGCGCACGCTCGTAGCCACGTGATAACAGTGGATTGTCTGGCGTGTGAGTAAGGGGTGTGTGTTATTACGCATACGCGCCTCCACGCATGTCCGTTCCGGAAGCCAAGCTCTATGAGCAGTTTGTGGACCGGACGCTGAGCGAGGTGGCGCTCGGGCTGCAGCTCGACAACGCGCAGGTGGGGAGCAAGAAGCGCAAGGTGCACGACGCGCTCGTGCGCCGCAGCCAGACCACCAGTGGGACGCGCGGCGCGGCGCAGAAGATCATCGAGAGCCGGTTCATCCTGGGGGGCGACGACGCGAGCTACCTCGCGAGCGGGCTCGCGTGCCTCTGGTCGACCGTGGGCGCCGGCGGCGACGGCGGCGGCGCGGACGCGCTGACGCTCGCGCCCGCGTCGCTGTACGCGCCCGACGCGGTCAACGGCATCCGCCAGGGCCTGCTCCGGGCGCTGGAGCGCCGGAACGCGGAGACGCAGAGGGAGGCGCCCAAGCGGCTGCCGATGCTCATGCGGCTGCTCGCCACGATCGTGGACTTTGTGCCCGACGTGCCCACGGCCACGGCGCGCATGCTGAGCACGGGCACGGTGCGCAACGCCAAGGAGCGCGAGCTGCTGCTGGCGTTTCTGCGTGAGCTCAAGGCGATCATGACCGACGCGAGCGACTCGCTGAGCGACCCGGAGACGAGCCTGGCGCGCCGGATTATCAACGGCGCGCGCGCCGGCTCGCGCGCGTCGATGCAGCGCATCCGGCGGCTCGACGAGGCGGAGCGGGCGAACGACCGTCTGATGAAGCAGTACAACGAGGCGCTCGTCGAGTGGAAGGGCAAGGTGGCCGCGGAGCACGAGGCGTACGACGAGAAGCTCAAGAGGGTGGAGGCCAAGTTCGAGGCGGGACGCGCGCTGGCGCTGTCCGCCGCCGTGAACAAGGCTGTGCGAGATGCCCAGACGCGGATCGATGAAGCCAAGACGGCGACGACCAAGGCCGAAACGGAAACGGCCGTAGCCAAGGCAAATCTCGACAAGGCCAAGGATGCGGGAACGGCTCTGAAGAACAAGCTCCGAGCACAGGACACGCAACTGGCCCAGTTCAACATGGCACACGCGGAGGAGATGCAAGCGGCCAAGAGGGCGTACGACGCCCAGGTGAACGATCTGGAGGCCGCCAAGGAAAAGGCGGAGAAGGAGAAAACGGCGCGCGCGGCGGAGACGAGGAAGGTGAACGAGCGGAACACGGAGATCCGAAACCTGAAGAAGGAGCACAAGAAGGCACTGAAGGACAAGAACAACGCGTTCCAGCTCGAAAAGCGGCGCATGGAAGCCGAGAAGAAGCAGTGCGAGAAGGAGCTCAAGGAGGCGCAAGACCAGTTTGCAAAGTGCGCGGCGGCGGCGAAGGCGGCGGCGGAGAAGGACCTGGCCGCCGCCCAACGGAAGCTCGCCGCCGCCCAACAGACGCACTTGAAGGAGCTTCAGGAGACGCAACGCCAGGCCGAAGAGGACCGCAACGAACAGGCGGCGGCGGCGGTTCGGGCGGCGAGGGAGGTGGCGGCGGCGGCGGACTTGAAGCTCGGCGCCGCCCAAAAGAAGCTTGTGGACGCGTTGGCGGAGCACGCAAAGGCGCTGGAGACGCTGAAACGCAAGTGCAAGGAGGACTTGGAAAAGGAGACGGCCCAGCTCAAGCGCGACGCGGCGGCGCAGGAGGCGCAGCTGGACGAGGAGCTGAAGCGCAAGCAGAAGGCGCTGGACGACTGCTTGAAGGAGAAGGAAGCCGCATTCGCCGCAGCGGAAGCCGCGGCGAATGCGGCAAAGGATAATGGAAGCAACTTGGGCGACGCGCAACGGCTGCTTGCGGAGCAGAAGGCGCAGTACGAGGAGCAGAAGCGCGAGCAGGAGGCAAAATGCCAGCAGTTCGAGCAGAAGTGTCGCTTGGCAAAGGACGCGTTGCATCTGGAGGCGGCAAAGAAGGAGGAGGCCTTGCTTGCCGCACACGACGCTGGGAGCGCCAAGCAGGACGAGATGATCGCCGAGCTGCAGGCGTCTCTGGAAGCCACAAAGGAGAGGGAAGAAACGGTGAAGGCGCAGGCGGCGCTGGCGGTGGCGCAGAAGGCGGCGGAGTTGCTGGCCGAACACAATGTCGTAAGCGCCAAGCGGAAGGAGACGATTGACGAGCTGACGGCCTCTTTGGAAGACACAAAGGAAAAGGCGGAGAAGGAGGCGGAGGCGAGGGCGCAGGAGGCGGAGGAGCTGCTGGTAGATCACATCAGTGAGACTGCGCAGCGCGACGCGACGATTGCTAGATTGAAGGAGCAGATAAGGGTCACGCAGGAAGCCAGCGATCGCAAGCTGAAGGAGGCGCAAGAGGCGGCCGAGAAAGCGGCCAAGGAGGCAGCCGAGGCGCAAGAGGCGACCGAGCAAACCGTGCAGGCGCTCAACGACAATTCTGCGGCGCAACGCGACGGGCTCATGATCACGATTGCCGAGCTCGAGAAGCTTCTTGTAGAGATGCAGACGCAGCTGGCTACTCAGCGGACGAGCCTCTCACGGCGCAAGCGTGAGAGCAATGCGGCAATCAGAAAGAGAAAAGCCGAAATAGACGCCGACGCAAGTCTCAGCAATGCCGAGAAGCTCGACGAGAAAAGGAACGCCATTGCGGAGGCAGAGGGGGTGCTGAAACCCTTTGAGGACGAGGTGAAAAAGCTCGAAAAGTTGACGGACCAGGTGGGGGAGGAGATGCAGCAGACACGGAACGAGCTGGCCGATTTTACCGAGGCTCCCGCGACACCGCCTGCACCGCCTGCACCGCCTGCACCGCCAGTGCCCTTCATAAACAGCGTGACATCTCGCGTGAGGGGCAACGAGCAGCCACCCGCGCTGAATTTGGACGACTCGCGCCGGGCGCAGAAGAGCTGGCTCGACCAGGCGATGGAGGACCTAACCAACAATGGGTCGTCAGATGATGGCACTTTCAGCGCCTGCGCTGACGACGCGTACAGCCTCTGCGCGGTCATTCGCGGCCTCGTGGGCCAGCGCGGCCCGACGGAGGCGGCCACGTGCGCGCACGACGCGCTGCTTCCGTACGCGCTGCCCGACCTCAACGACTTTGTCAAGCGCGCGGTGCCCGTGCGCGCCCTCCTCGAGGGCAGCGACGAGCCGACGGAGGAGGAGGTGGCCGAGGCGCTGACGCCCAACTCGGCCAAGCGCCAGAAGCTTGCGACGGGCGAATCGCCCGCGGTCGCGGCCGAGGCCTTCGAGGCGTTCGACGACAACTTTGCGATCATCGGCAGCACGCCCGTCGCCGAGCTGTCCAAGGAGCGGTGCGGCATCGAGATGCCGCACCAGGTGCGGTGGATGCCGCAGGGCGAGCGCGGCGAGGCGGTGGCGCGCGTCGCCGTGCTCGAGCACGCGATCGCGCGGTGCAAGCAGGTGGCGGAGAGCAGCGACGCGGGCGAGGAGGCCACGCAGGCGCTTCGCCGCGCGGGCGCGGCGCTCAAGTTCCGGCAGATGGAGGAGCTGTACGAGCTCAACGAGGCGGCCGAGTTCGAGGACGACCCGCACCCGCTCGGGACCGAGGCGCGCCTCGTGACGCGCCCGTGCGCGATCGTGCGCGGCACGCTCTCCTACCCGACCGACCCGGGCGTGCACCCGATCCGCACGGACGCGTCCAACCAGCCGCTCAGCAACAGCGTCTCCCTCACCAACGCCATGACCAAGACGGCCGTGGAGACGGCGGCGCTCCGCAACGAGCTGCGGCGCGAGGGCCACCCGTCCAACTTTTACGTGGCGCCGCCCGCGCACCAGCTCGACTTTGTGGCCGCGCCGGGCGCCGCGACGGGAGCGGTGGTGGACGCGGCGGTGGACGCGGCGCAGGGCGCGGCGCAGGGCGTGGCGGACGCCGCGACGGACGCGACCAAGAAGCTGTGGTCCGGCGCGACGGGTGGGCGGGCGAGCGAGCGGCTCCGGCCAAGCGACTACGCGACCGACACGTGGGCGCGCGTGATCAACCGCGCGATCGTCGCGGCCGCGGCGCTCTCGTTCGACGACGAGGGCAAGGCGACAGAGGGCGGCGCGCCCGAGGCGATCGCGGCCTTCCTGGACATGAACAAGTCGCGGCCGGACGGCGCGGGCGAGGTCACGGCGCAGACGCGGCGCGACGGGCTGTGGACGGAGATGCTGCGGCACGTGGCCATCTCGCACGACCGGCTGTGGATCTTCCTCCGGCTCATGAGCGGGGGCATCGGCGGCGACGTGACGGAGGTGATCACGATGGCGGACGCGGCGACGCTCAAGGCGGCCAAGGCCATCCAGGACCAGCGGCTCGAGATCTCGAAGCGCGTGAGCGACATGCAGGCCAAGATCGTCGAGACGGTCGTGGCGTCGATGCTCAAGAAGAGCGAGATGACGATGAGCCTCGAGAGCGACGGCGTCGCCGTGGTCGACGCGGAGGCCAAGAAGAAGCTGCACGAGCTCGCGTCGGGCGCGAGCGGCCGGCCGTTCTTCGAGGCGAACGTGGCGCTCAAGAACCTGGCGGAGGCGAACGGCGACCCGCCCAGCCTGCAGGAGGTGCTCAAGAGCCTCGCCGACGTCGGCGTGCACATGCAGTCGACGCTCGAGCAGACGCTGGCCGAGCCGGGCGCGGCGTCGGCCTCGCTGGTGGAGCTGTCGCACCCGTCGAACAGCTACTTCGTGTCGCTGCGCACCGACGCCGTGGCGGCGATCCGGACGGCGCACGAGACGCTCAACGCCGAGCTGGGCGCGCTGGGCGGGCGCCGACGGCTCACGCTGTGGGAGCTCGTGGAGGGCGGGTGCCAGGTGCTCACGAACCGCTTCGCGACCCTCTGCGGGTTCATGCTCGTGCAGGCGCGCACGAGCACCGGCGTGAGCGCCATGTACGTCTCGCACCACAGCATGTACACGAATGCGTCGCAAGCGCGCAACGCGCTGATGAAGCTCATCACGGCGGCGAGCGCGTACCTGCGCGCCGTGAGCGTGCCGGCGTTCGACGCGATCGACTCGCAGGCGGAGCGGTGCCGCGTGCTCGCGGCGGGCGAGCGGGTGACGGACCACTCGATCACGCAGCGCAGCGTCGCGCTGCAGCGCGCCCCGCTCACGGCGCCCATCTCCGGCTCCGGCTGGTGGAACGAGGGCGGCCGACGGCACTGATCGGGGAGGTCACAAAAAAAACCGTCTAAAACGAGTCCCTAAAAAAAGTAGTGAACGGTTTTAGGGGGTCACTTTTCGAGCACGGCCTCTACTTTTCGAGCACCGCCACCGCTGTGCAGCAAACGGATCTCCGGTCGAGATCTGACTACTTTTCCTTTTTAGGCAGAATAACGGGTTACAATCCGATCGGCTCCTCGGCGCTCGCCGCCAGCTCGGGGGACTGGAGGATGCCAACGCCGTCGATGATCGCGGGCTCGTACGTCTCCAGCGCCTGCTCGGCCTGCTCGGCCTGCTCGACCTGCAGCAGCTGCATGTACGCCACCGCGCTCATGAGCGCAAAGCTGCCCAGCGCGAGCGCCTTGAGCCCGAGACGCTTGAGGCCGCGGTTGACCAGGGTCTGCGCCTCGCTCGCGGTGAGGGCCTCGCTGCCTTCGCGCCGGACGATGCGGTGCACGATGCTGGCGATGCGTTTGGTGGGCGGCGAGTGGGCCTCGCGCCCGTGCGCGGGCGGCCGCTCGGGCTCGACCGCCTCGGAGACGCGGCGCGAGCGCGCGCGCTCCGCGGCACGCTCCGCGCTGCTCTCGAGCTGGTACGCGCGCATCTTGCGCTCGCACTCCTGCTGCCACTTGCGCTCGTTGATCATCCGCGCGTACTCCGCGCGCTCCGCGCGCTGCGTCTCGAGCATCGCGAGCACCGCCTCCTGCTCGTGCTGCCCGACCGTGGACCGGCCCCACACGGCGTACCCGCGCTTGCCGAGGTCGCGCGACCAGAAGACGTGGCACGGGAAGTGGCGCGTCGCGCCCTGCATCTCCTTCCGGAGCGCGAGCGGGTCGTCGTTGTCGCGCAGCGCGTCGATCTGGTACAGGTCGAGCTTGGCGAACTGCGAGGGGCTAAGGAAGCTCTGGTTGTGCGGATCTTGGCTCACGGTGAACTTGAGGTAGCTGCGGTGCAGCGCGCCCGCGACGGGTGCGTCGTCGACGTCCGAGCCCGAGTCGGAGCTCGAGTCGTCGGAGCTCGAGTCCATGTCGGTGTGCTGCGCGTCGTAGGTGCCGCCGACGGACAGCTGGCTCAGCGCTGGCAGCATGGCGCGTCCTCTTACCCACTGTCCCACTAGCACGGCGGCGCGCGGCGCTTATCAACCCCTCGCGCCCGACACTCTGCCGACAATTCAGTCGCGGCGTTGGCGGCCACGGCCGACCGACAATCGGGAACTCTGATAAATTTGGAAACACTCTGCGTCTTGTAACAGCAAGCAAGTGTACACGCCGGGCAGACAAATCCCGCTAAGGGTTTGTAAAGCGGCGGCCCGGTTGGCGACGTGCCGCGGCCGCAGCCGGAGGCGCCATGGCGGACGCGGAGATGATGGAGGCGATGCTCATGGAGGAGGAGGCGATGGAGATGGAGCGGCGCATGCAGGACGCGCAGCCGCCCGAGCCGCCCGACGATGATCCCGCACCGCCGCCGCCCGCGCGCGCGCGCGGCGGCGCGGCGGGCCCCTCGTCCGAGGGCGCCGCGCCACGCGTGGCCGGCCCGCAGAGGTCGATGCAGGGGAGGGCAGGGCGCAAGCGCGCCGCGCCGCCTCCTCCGTCCGAGGCGGAGGCGGAGGCGGAGGCGGAGGCGGAGGCGGAGGCGGCGCGGCAGGACGGCGAGCCATTCGTGCGCGACGTGGGCAGCGACGGCTACGCCAGCAGCCACGACCACGACCAGCGCAACTACGACGACGACGGCGCGTCGTCCGTGTACAACCGCCGCCTGAAGCAGGGCCTCGACGAGCTGCCGGGCTTCAACATGCAGATGCTGGGCAAGGGCCTCGCGCCCCAGCCGCCCTCGTTCGAGACGGGCGCCACGGGCTTCTGGGCGCCCTTCACGAACACGGGCCCCTTTGGGGACGGCTTCAAGTGTCGGCCGGCGCGCGTCATCGACTTCGGCTTCGTGGGCGCGTGGCAGCAGGCGGCGGACGCGGAGCGCGTCTCGGACATGATGGCGCAAACCGACCCGGTCGCGCGGGCGCGCACCGTCGCGCAGTGCGCGCTGATGGGGCTGATGAGCGTGGGCACGGCCAAGGGGCTGGTCGCGTCCGAGAACCACTCGGAGCTGGTGCGCGAGCAGCGGGCGGACACCGACGGGAAGAAGGACATGGAGAAGCTCAAGAAGCAGCTCAACGGCAAGGTGAAGACGTACACCTACTGCCCCGACGCCAACACGGGCCACGACGACGCGTGCGAGGTGACGGCGATGATGTTCGCCTTCGTGCACATCGCGATGCACAACCCGGCGGGCAAGTACGTGGGCTTCAAGATCCTCATGCTGATCTTCGACAAGGGCTTCTCCCTGGACCTGCTGGTGCACAAGGTGATGGAGGAGAACGCGATCATCAAGCGCTCGGGGCAGCAGAACGGCATGATGGAGAAGGACCGCACCACCAAGCTGCTGCAGCAGAACAAGCTGCAGCGCACGCAGCTGATGGACGAGAACATCGACACGACCGCGGAGCTGCAGTACCGGCGCATCTGCGACGTCTCGGACTGGGTCAAGTTTTTGGAGAGCGTGGGCGGCCAGACGGACGGCAACCCGGGCCGGCCGTACTACGCGGACATCGGCAAGGACACGCCGCCCGGGTGTGTCACGAAGAAGTTCACCAAGGACCCCGGCAACGAGCTGGGCGGCAAGCACTGCCTGGGCCCCTCGGTGTCGCACAACATGAAGCGCTTCCTCAAGCCGGGCGTCATGGGCCCGACGCACCCGGGCGTCAACGTGTTCACCGCGGGGACGCTCGACGCGCGCGGTAAGCCGTTGGAGCTGCACGAGGTGTACCTCGACCCCAACCAGTGGTTCGACGATGAGGCCAACTTCAGCCCGCCGCAGCACGTGCTCGACAACGGGTGGTGCCACATCTGCCACGACCCGAGCATCACGAACATCATGAGCGCGCCGCTCCCCCACCGCATGCACGGCAACGTCGAGCCCGAGGACTGCCTGCTCCGGATCTTCTGGAAGCTGCACAAGGACACCAACCCGATCCTGAAGAAGGCGATCGACAAGCGCGGCCTCGTGACGTTCGAGCAGAACCGCGACACGGTGCTCTCGCTCTTCCACCGCATGGAGGACTCGCTGGACCCCGAGCAGCAGCAGCTGAGCCGCGCCGTGCTCGAGACCGAGATGCTCTCGAACGACTCGCTGGACAAGAGCGTGGCCGAGGAGGCGATCCTGGAGCGCCGCGCGTACGAGAAGACCACCACGGAGGAGCACGGGGAGGTGCACGTGCTCTCGGTGCGCCAGCCCCTGCGCGACGACTCGGAGGCGCAGGAGAAGGTGCACTCGATGGTGAGCGAGTGGGACAAGCAGAACCGCGCGGAGATCAACCGGGCCGACTACATGGCGCGGGAGTCCAACCAACCGTACGACGTCGAGGCGCAGATGCTGAAGCGCCGCGCGGAGCACGCCGAGGCCACGCTGGCGACGGTCAAGCTCGGGCTGAACCGGATCGACCACACGTTCTCGCGCAAGAAGGCGCAGAGGGGCATCCCGCCGGGCTACTTCGACGTCGCGCACCGGGGCTTCTGGGAGGTGATCAAGGAGGCGGGTGCCATCGCCTCGCGGCGCAGCGCGTCGGGCCTGGGGTGCATCGTCAACCCCGACGACCCGAACGCGCTCGTGGGCACGGCGAACCTCGGCTTCGCGCACAAGCTCTCGCTCGTGGCGACCGACCTCACGCCCTTTGGGCACCACCGCGCCTTCCTGATGCGCCTGTTCTCGAGCGGCGTGAACATCGCCGGGCGCGACGTCGGGCACATGTTCGAGCTGCACATGCACGCCTTCGAGCCGATGCAGGAGGTGTCCTACTTCCTGCTGTACTGCGGCGGCCCTGGAAGCGGCAAGAGCATGCGCGCCAAGCGCATGCAGACGCTGCTGACGCCGGGGTGGATCACGGGCTCGGGCTCGAGCTCGGTGCGCACGCATTTTTTGAACCAACACACCATGGCCACAACACGCGCACATACTGGCACGAGCCTGTCCCTTAGTGGCCCAACCCTTATTTCTAAAGGCCAAAGCGGGGATGAATGGCGGCTTTGACTACCTGTGCGGCCGGCTCGTCTACTACGACGGTGTTTGGCGCCCCGTTCGAACCGGCACGATGGTGCGCGCACTGACCCCCTCTTGCGCGCGCAGAGATCACCAACGACTACGCCTCCAACGACTCGGAGCGCATCGAGTGAGCGTGCATTTGAATACACTTCCCCCAAAACTCCTTCTTACTCGCACCCTATCACCTTCCAGGTACCTCAAGTCCATCACCGTGCGCTGCTCCACTCGAACATGCATACTATGGACACACACCATTCCACGCGAGGGGCCAGACATTGCGCAACGCATGGTTCAATGCCGCGATTGGGATGTTCCATGCCCCTTTACCACATTCCCCGATACCGTAATACACTCATGATAGTGACCCACCCCTTTACAGATGGAGCAGCGGGTCTTGAACACGCGCTCCGTCAAGACCATCGGCGTGGGCGGGCTCGAGACGTGGACGACGGTGGTGATCGACTCGCTGCACTACGAGTCGCACCTGATCTGCACCAACTGCGGCCCGCTCGGGCTCAAGGGCGAGAGCGTCGAGCCGTCGACGAACCGCGCGGCGCTCTCGGACCGCTCGTGGGCGCGCATCGTGCACTCGGACGAGAACCACACGTCGGGCGACGTCGACTTCGACCCGCAGACGGCCTCGGACGACCTGAAGCAGCAGATCAACCGGTTCCGCGTGTGCGCGTGCCTGGTGGCGTACGTGCTGATCTTCATCAAGCACATCCCGTCGTGCAGGCCCAACCTGACCTACGCCAACGCGCTGTGCAACAAGTGGTACGAGATCCTGTGGAACGAGTACAACCTGCCGCGCCCGTCGAAGCGCAAGAAGATCAAGCTGCGCATGATGTTCGAGCTCTTCGCGACGGAGAGCGCCGTGTTCGAGACCTTCATGCTGCCCGAGACGGCGGTCGACTACGCGGACATGCAGCCCGACGAGCGGGGCAACCTGTCGCCCTTTTGCATCGAGCAGCTGGCGCACGTCATCCGCAGCCTGCAGCGCTGCCTGGACTTCGAGACGATCCTCACCGCCTGGTCGCACAGCCTCGACCACTCGCCGGCCACGTCCTCGCACATCTTCCAGATGAAGACGGTGCTCGCGCAGCTGCACGGCTCGGAGCTCGACCACCTCAAGCTGGGCGGCGAGGTGCCGCCCGCCGCCGGTCCGCCCGCGCAGGCGCAGATGCCGCCGCCGCACGCTCAGCACGAGGCACAGGCGCGCGGCGCCGAGATCGACCCCAGCGCCCAGGCCACCTTCCAGGCGATGGGGAACGTGCAGCAGCAACAGCCGCAGCAGCAGCAGTTGCCACAGTTTGCAGAGGAGCGGGACTCGGACGAGGTGTCCGTGACCGACAGCGCCATCATGGCCGCGGCCGACAGCGCCGTGAGGGCGCACGGGGAGGGCTCCACGTCCGCTGACGCCGTGCTGGCGATGGCCAATCGGTCGCGCGGCAACGACGCGCATCCGCAGCCGCCGCCGCCGCCGCCGCCACAGCAGGCGCAGCAGGCGCGGGGGCGCAGCGACGACGGTTGGACGCACAGCGCCAACGGCAAGGTCAACAACCCGGCGTCCAAGATCCTGTTCAAGAAGCTGATCGACAAGGACGACGGCCTGACGCGCCAGGGCTGCGTCGACGCGGCGACGGACCTGGCGATGACGCGCACGCTTCGCTGCGAGATGAGCAACCGCGCGCTGACCCAGAAGATCAAGACCAACGCGGCGGGCGAGCACGTGCAGCTGACGCGCCTGCTGACGGACGGCTACGACAACGACAAGGAGCCGATGCACCTCATGGCCTCCACGGGGCAGGTGATCAGCGCGAAGCGCGCGGCGGGGGCGTGCATGCCCAACCCGTCCGACATCCTCAGCCGGGGCTTCCGTCAGGAATTTTTGAAGGGGGTCATCGCTGGCGTGCCGACGACGGGCTTCCACGACGATTACGCCAAGATCGGGATCAACCCAAGCGGTTGGGAGTACGAGGTGCTGCCGGGCGACGCGACGCTGCGCGGCCCGGCCGACTTCAACTTTAGCTGGGTGCG
>Ga0209603_1001940_pt1 | contig 20262 bp, 39 predicted proteins | sample COGITO_mtgs_1206_FD_184812 | JGI IMG/M metagenome (GOLD analysis project Ga0209603, IMG submission 184812) | Pelagic marine microbial communities from North Sea - COGITO_mtgs_120607 (SPAdes) (version 2) | ecosystem: Environmental > Aquatic > Marine > Epipelagic ... | reverse complement strand
TAATCAAGATAGCAATGTTTTGCAATTCTCTAATATTAATAGTATCGGAGGGTTAAAATTCAATGGAACTTCTAATAATGGGATAGGCTTAAACCTTGCAAACGGTTCAAATGATTTTGATTTCGTTGTGGCTGGAAGTTCTAACACTTTAATAGGAACGGGAAGTTTAGGCTTGTTAGTTGGTGGTTCTTGGGCTATGCAAGTGAAACAAAATAGGCAAATTTCTATTGGTTCAAATTTTGAACCTGTTGCGGGTTATGATTTATCAGTGGACAAAGCATATTTTGACACTGAAATAACAGTTAAAGCACCAGCTGGTATAATGCAATTTAATGGGTATAGAACTCATAATATAGACCCTTCTACCGCCACCTTTCCAAATGATAAAGATTTCGGAGTGCACAAAAACACGTCAAGCGGAGATGTATTTCTAGCGTTTAATGATGGTGGCACAATTAAAAAAGTCCAATTAACATAACAAAAATAAATATATAAAAATGGAAAATTCAATTTATTATAAAATTACAGGAAGTTTAATAAGCGACTTCGGAGATACAATTACAAACCCTGTTATAAAAATTAATCAAGTAGCTAGTGATAACCAACTATTAGCAGATGGTTTACTAAGATTTGAGTATAAAGTTTATTCATCAGAAGATAATTTATTAGCTGGTTACTTCTTTTTTAAAGCTTGGGATAGTGAAGAAAATAAAAGAATAGTTAATTTTACTTATCCTATTACTGATGTTATTAGCTGGTCAATATTAACATACAAAGATTTACAACGTAAAATAATAGCCGATACTTTTGGATGGGCTGAGGCTGATGTTTTATTAGTTGAGCAAGATTAATGATAGGCTTTGTATTATTAATAATAGCAATTTTATTAGCAGTAATCTTACTACCTGTAGGATGGCTGTATTCTTTAATAACCTTTCGTTTAAGTATTAAAAGGTTAGGCTCTTATTTTAAAACTATAGCCATATCGATTGATCAACTTGGTAATGTAGTACTATCTAATTTATTAAATGATGTACTAATAAATAAAAACGGTTATCAGTTTGGTGATGAAGATGAAACCATAAGCAAAGTGCTAGGTATTAACAAGGCTAATAATACACTTTTAAAGGCTGGTAAATCAATATCTTTTATACTTAATAAGATTGATAAAAACCACGTAGAAAAGGCTAGTAAATCAGATAATTAGTTATATTTGTAAAATGAACAAAGAACAAGCATTAGAAGTACTAACTAACTTAGCTTATCAAGCTGAATTACCAAAAGGTTTTACAGGTGTAGAAGCATCTAAATACTTAAACCAAATTAACGAAGCTAAGACCGTTTTAGAAAGTGCTTTAAAAGGATCTAAGGTAGAAAGTAAATAAAATGAAACTTACACTAATTAGAGATATTTATACAACTAAAACCACAGTAGGTAGGCTGTTTATTGATGGTGTAGAGTTTTGTTATACCTTAGAGGATGTAGCAAGGGTAAAAGGTGTTAAGATATACGGTGAAACAGCTATACCTTGTGGTAAGTATTCAGTTACTTTAAGCTATTCTAATAGATTTAAAACATTAATGCCTTTAGTTTATAATAAACCTGATTTAAGTGTAAGAGATGAGAAAGGCATAAGCTTCTCAGGTATTAGAATACATCAGGGAAATACGGATAAAGATACTCATGGTTGTATTTTAGTAGGTAGCTCAAAAAGTAATAACTTTGTAGGTAACTCTAGGACTACTTATAAAGAGCTTTTAAATATACTAGGTGATTTTGATATTATAGAATTAGAAATAATTAACGAAATTCAATTAAAATGAAAAAAGTAATAGGATTAGTAGGTAATTGGTTAATGAGTTCAAAGGGTGCTAAAACTATTGTAGATGGTGTTGAGGTAGTTGGAAAGAACAAATTAAACAAAATGAAATTAACAGCGGTTATAATAGTAGTATTAGGTTTACTATTATTAACTGGTGCTATCTCAGAAGAAACATTTATAATGTTATTTGGTGAGGTAAATTAAGAATCTATACCCTTTCTATAGGGGTGTGTTTTTTTGTTTGTGTTTATGGAGGGGGTTGTGCCCCTCCTTTTTTTGTGCTTTTTTTAAAATAATATTAATTTAATAGTTGCATATTAAAAACTTATTACTATATTTGTATAACACTAACAAACAAACACAACATTATGAAAGATTTCACAACAGTATTAGCAAAGATTCAAACAGCTCAAAACACTATTTTTTCTATTGAGTTTATCAAAAAAGATGGAACAGTAAGAAATATGGTAGCTAGATTGAATGTTAAAAAAGGTGTTAACGGTAAAGGTATGGCATACGATCCAATAGCTAAAGGTTTACTACCAGTATGGGATATGCAAAAAAATGCTTTTAGAATGATTCAATTAAAAACGGTAACTAAATTACAAATCAAAGGTGAGGAGCTTGTTTAGCCCTCACTTTTTTACTAACTATTAAATTATATATTATGTGGATTAAGATTAAAGAAAAAAGTATCAATTTTAACAATGTTGTTAAGTACTCAATTAAAGAAACACCTATTAGAGTTAATGGTATTAAAACTGGAGAGCTTAAAAATAAGCTATGGATTGAAACAATTAACGAAACTGATAGCTTTGGAGGTATTTATATTGATTATGATACTAAAATAGAAGTTAAAGCAATTATTAAGCAATTAGATGAACTTTTAAATGTAGTATCATTATGAAAAAATTAACAGTTATTTACGGAAGCCTATCAATAATATTTGTGGGCTTCCTAGCTTATTACATTACAGATTTAGAAGTAATAGCAGATATTACAACAGTATTAGTAATCTTATTTTTATTTGTTGCTGTACTTTCTATGATGGTTTTACCTGTTTACTTTTGGCTTAGAGAATTAACCAAAAAAGACAAAGAATGATTTTAAGCCGTTTTAAGACCTTTAAAATTAGTAAGGGGTGCCATTACTCAGGTTTTAGATTTAGACCGTTTATATACAAGCGTATTATGGTCGCTGATGTTGTATTCACTCCTAGCTGTAGATACGATGGAAGCTATCAATTAGAATCACAAATAAATAAACTCTTTGGCTTTGGTTCTATGAATCATCATAACAATAGCCATAGGTTAGGCTGGAGGTATAGCGAGGACTTAGATAGGGTTTTAATATTTGAGTACTTTTATATTGATGGTGAGAGATTTGAAAAACAAATATGTAAAATTTGCATAGGTCAAAACATTAGACTTAAGCTAAAATCTAATAAAGGCTATTGGTTTGGTAAAAGGTTGTACCCTTACTTTGGAGGTAAAGAACCAGCTCCACATGATTTAAAAATAAAAATAAATTTTTTGTAGTTGTATATTAGAATATTATTACTATATTTGTAAAACACAAACGCAAAAAACTATATATTATGGCAAATTTTGGAACAGTAGAAAGAGAAGTAACATTTACTTTAGGTGAAAATAGAATCAAGTTTTTTACTTGTATGATTGAATATTCTTATGATAGTGGAGATTATTATACTCCAGCTGATGAGGATTACCAAATAACTAGCGATATTACAGATGAAGAGGGTAATATAGTAACTGACTTAGTTGATAGATACGAGGTTTTTACAGGAGTTAATATTGCTGATATTGCATACGAAGAATTTAAAGAGTTAAATTAAATAAACACGATGGATAAACAAACAGATGACTTAGGTGTATTTTTACACGCTAACACAAAAAAAAGTAATGAGGAGATAGCCGATAGCGTTAGATCCTCTAAGAAGTTAAGCAACAAACACAATAACGTAGTAATCTTTCAAGAAAAGCGTAGTATGTGTGGAACGGCTAAAAAGCTATTACAATCAGTTAAAGATTTTGATAGCTCAGCACAATTAATAATTAAAACATCATCAGGAACATGGAAAGTAAAATAGAATTATACAAAGCTTTAGCAGCTTTTCAACAGGAAGTACCAACAATACATAAAGGTACTAAAGGGTATGGCTACTCTTATGCTGACTTACCTACAATATTAACAACTATTAACCCATTATTAAAAAAGCATGGCTTAGGTTTTACACAGCTTTTAAATGGTAACTGTATTAATACTTTAGTTTTTCATTGTGAAAGTGGATCTACTATTGAGAGTTCTGTAGATGTACCTGATGATGTAATATTAAAAGGTATGAATAAATTTCAAGTAGTAGGTAGTGCAATTACTTACTATAGAAGATATTCTTTAAGCTCAATATTAGGGTTAGTTACTGATGTAGATGCAGATGCTACAGGTATACAAGTAGCTCCTAAACCAGTTAAACAGTTAATGACTGATGATAAGTTTGAGAAAGCTAAAGGCTGTAATCTTGATCAGATAAACAAAGTTCTTAGTACATTTAAGTTTAATAAACCTCAGCAAAGAAAAGAATTAGAGGAGATTAGAGATAAACTAAAAAAATAGTAAGTTATGAGCTATAATAATAATGTAGAGTACTGTGATTTAAACACTGCTTTAATGCTAGAAAGTATGTTATTAACTAATAATTTCGCTATTCAGATGGAAGAGATGGAATATATAGAAAGAGAAATCTTTGATACATCACTAACTCAGGAAAGAGCAATAGAGTTAATAAACTATTTAAAACAAAATGAGGTAACAACTGACCTAGACCAACAGTTTGATAATATAAATTTTAAGTAAAATGTACGAATTAAAAGGAACAGTAAAAGTAGTAAATGAAACTAATGTAATTAGTGAGAAGTTTAAAAAAAGAGAGTTTGTCATTACAGATGATTCTAGCCAGTATCCTCAGGATATAGCAATGCAATTAACCCAAGATAACTGTGATAAGTTAAACGGTGTAAACGTAGGTGATAGACTACTAGTGAAGTTCAACCTACGTGGTAGGGCTTGGAACGACCCTAAGACAGGGAACGATAGATATTTTAATTCGTTAGATGCTTGGTTTATTCAAAAAGAAAATGGTAATAATGCACCAGCTCCACAGCCTGTAAGTATGAATAACAATGATTCACAGGATGACGGTTTACCATTTTAATTATGGATAGTAAAGAGTTAGAAGAGTTAACTAAAGGTTTAGAGGGTGTTTTAGCCCTCTATTCTTCTTTAGGTTCAGACTTTAAAGATATTAATAGGCTTATAGTAGCTAAAAGAAAGTTAAGCGGTTATATGTACCGTTTTAGTGTTTTATTAGCTGAGGCTTTAGAGGATTATAATAATGCTTATGCTTTTAGAAAAAGACATCATGCTGAGGAAATGTTAAAATGTATTGAAGCTGGAAGTACTTTAGGTAAAGCTGAGTTAAACGTAGAGTTAAAAGCCTATAAATTTAGAATTGATGAGGGGCAAAAGGAATCTATGTATAGAAAATTTAAAAGCCAGTACGATAGTTTAAGAGATACTATGAACAGCATACAGCAAGATATAAGTACTTTAAAAATGGAGCTAAATGAGTCAAAAGTTTATAATAACGGGTAATACACCATCTAAAAGTAATTGCTACAAAGTTATTAGACTAGGTAATAGATGCGGATTAGGTAAGCAAAAAAAGCTATATGATTACGAAAAAAGCTTTTTATCTCAGATGCAGCAATACGATTATAAATTAATAGATGCTAATTTTAAATTTATTATTGATGTATTTTATGATTCTCGTAGACCTGATTTAGATAACAGTTTAAAGGTGGTGTTAGATTGTTTACAGAAAGCTAAAGCTATCAAAAATGATAACAAATGCCTAGAAATAAAGGCTTTTAAACATTTAGATAAAGAAAAACCTAGAATAGAATTTAGTATTGTAGAGCTATAACACTATTTAGAATGATTTTAAATAAGGGTTGAAATTAATTTTTTTACCCTTTTTTTATTTTTGAATAGGTAAATATTAAAAACTTATTACTACATTTGATAAACACTAAAACAAAACACCATGAACAAACAAACAAAATTTCAAATTACATTAATAGCGAAAAAAAACGCTTTAGAAAGTATCATAGAAGATACTGTTAACCACATTAACGATGAAAACTATCCAGCTACTAAAGACTTTTTTATAGAGCAAAAAGTTAGGTATGATGCTAAACTAGAATTAGTAAACGAAATTATTGAGGACTATTTAAACAACTAAGATTATGACTAAGCAACAGGAAATAGAAAAGATCGAAACTCATTTAATGATATTTGCTCAAAATTTAGGAGAGTATGGAGGTACTTTAAACATTGAAGAGGCTACAAGTAGCGAGGTTAAAACCGCATCAATGACTATGCAAAGAATATTACAGGACTGTTATAATGAATTAGAAAACCAATTAAATCTATTAAAATGAAATATAACGAAACCGATCTATATAAAATTCACTCACTAGCTAAAAAAGGACTTTCATTAAGAGAGTCCATAGCTACGCTGAGAAGTGATAAAAACCTACCTTTTAATGAGGATAAGTTAAAAATGTTAGGTGATGCTGTAGCTATTTATACTGGTGTTAGTGTTGAGGAAATGTCTAAAGACTATAGAGTGCTAAATGTATCTACTGCTAGAAGTGCTTATTTATACTTAGCTTGTTTAATGACTAGCCTACCACTAACTAAAATAGCACGTAGTATTAAAAAGCATCATGCAACAGTATTACACAATAAAAATAAAATTAAAAACCTTTTAGAGATTGGAGATATTGAAACAAAGCAGCTTATAAATGATATTATAGCCATTTATGATAAAGCTTTGAGATGGTACAATGTAGAACAGTTAAAAGAGGTTGAGAATGTACACTAAAAAAGATTTATTAATAGCCTTTAGAATGGGCGCAAAGGGTCTATCTTTTCCAATGGTAGAGGAGGTATTAGGTGATTATGAAGATACTAGTACTTTTACACTTGAAAAGCTTCTTAGAATGGTTTGTAATTACTATAAGGTTGAGGTTAGTGAGGTTGTTAGCGAGTCCAGGAAACAGACTTTAATAAATGCTAGATCCATGTATAGTTATTTTGCTACTGAGGTATATGGAGCTATACAAGAGGATGCTAGTAGGCTACTAAAAAAAGATAGAACCACTTTAATACACTACAAGAGAAAAGTAAAAGGCTACCTAGATATAAATGATGAGGTAACAGTATTAGAGTTTAACCAGCTGAAAGAAAAACTAGAGAATGTTTTTTACTTTAGAATAGAAGAGGAGGATTGTTAATAAGTTTAACAAGTAAAAAGTAAAATTAATTTTTTTAGTTTAAATATTTAAAGTATATTTGATTATGAGTGATTTGATAAGCGTTAAAGAATACGCAAAAATTAACAACATTTCAGTACAAGCGGTATATCAGAGGATTGCAAAAAACTCTGTAAAGTTCCAAAAGATTGGTTCTGTTTTCTTAATAAAGAAAAAACAATAATATTTTTTTTGCATTAACTATTTAAAATTTTAAACATTATGATTATTGAAAAAAGTATTTACGTAACAAACTCTAAAGACATTTCGAAGGTAGAAAAATTATCTTGCAGTTATTTTGATGATTCTTTTTTTGTAAATATAGGAGATAATGTAAATCAAGAAGTACAGCTAGATTTTAACGAAGCTTCTTTTTTATTAAGAGAATTAAAAGAGTTTATTAACGACAGTATTAAATACGATTAAGATGGCGAAGGAAATACCATTTTTTAAATTCTTTGTTGGTGAGTGGGCGAACGGAGATATAACAGCAGAAAATTACAAAACTCAAGGCGTTTTTATTAATATTTGTTCTATTTATTGGACAAAAGAAGGAGAATTAAGTGAAGTTTTTTTAAGAAAAAAAATAAAAGCAAATAAAGAAATAACACTTTTAATTGAATCTGAAATTATAAAAGTTGAAAACAATAATATTGTTATTAATTTTTTAGATGAACAACTTTCTGAATGTGAAGGTATTAGGCTTAGAAATAGTGAAGCTGGAAAGAAGTCAGCACGTCAACGGGCGTTCAACAAGCGTTCAACGAGTGTTCAACCAAAGCTCAACGAAAGCCCAACCAAAAGCCAACCAATAAGAGAAGATAAAGAGAAGATAAGAGAAGAAAAGAAAAGAGAAGAATTAAAAGACAGAGAATATAAACCTAATTTTGATAAACTTTTTTTTAAAATAAAAGAAGGGCGAATAAATCAAGAATGGATTACTGAGGCGTATGAAGAAAGAAGAAAAGATAATGAAACGTGTGGAGATAATGTAAGTTCATTCATAGAGAAAACTTTAAAACCTAGTTTATCAGAGTTTTGTTATAGTTCTAAAAATTACGGAATAACTTTTTATAATGAAACAGGATGTATTAATTATTGGAAGTTAGCCAGTAAAGGTTATATTTCAGATGTTGATCAATGGAGAAAGAAATTGAAAGCTCTAAAAAATAGAATGGATAATAAACTAATAGACAAATATTAAGATGGCTAAATGGAGTGATATAAATGTTAAAAGACCTAAAAGCGGATGGTCAAAAACAGAATGTCCAAACTGTAAAGAGTTAGGCAAAAGACTTAAACCTTATTCATTAGGAGTTAATTTAGATAAAGGAGTTGCCAAATGTCATAAATGCGAATGGGTTGCTTTTGATGATAAAAAAAATGGTAAGAAAGTTAACTATGATAAACCAATAATAACACCTCCTCAAGATTGGGAAAACCATACAACTTTAAGTGATCAAGCGGTAAAATGGTTTAGAAGTAGGGGTATAGGTCAGCAAACTATAAAAGATTGTAAGATAACTTTTGAAGTTCCTAGCGTATTTAAAAAAGGTAGTGATAAGTGGGTTACCTTTAATTACTTTCATGAGGGTAAGAGGGTTAATAGAAAATATAGAACGGGAGTAAGTAAGAAGTTTGTACAAGATTCAGATTCTAAAAAAGTATTTTATGGTATAGATAATATTGCTGGATATAGTGAGTGTTATATTGTAGAGGGTGAAATGGATAAAATAGCAATGTATGAGGCTGGTATAGTTAATTGTATTAGTGTGCCTAATGGAGCTGGTGATTTAAACGACATCTTTGAGAATTGTGAGGAAGAGTTAAAGAAAATAAATAAATTTATTATAGCGGTAGATAATGATTCAGCTGGTAAAGGATTAAAAGATAATTTAATACATAGGTTTGGTCGTTACAAGTGTGCTGAGGTTGATTTTAAGTACGGTAAGGATGCAAATGATGAATTAATGAACGGAGGAGTGTACAAACTTCAAGAGGCTTGTGTTAATTACACTGAGTTTCCAATAGAAAATGTATATGATTATGGAGATTTAACAGATGAAGAGATTATTGCAGAAAGAAACAAACCACCAAAGAAAACATTAAAACCATACGGTAAAAGATGGGATAGATTGAATAACATATTTTCAGTTATTAGAGGACAGTTAACTGTAGTTACTGGTATACCATCAATGGGTAAAACTACTCTTTTACATGATTACACTTTAAGCTGTATTAAAGGTGATGATAGTATTATAGCGTCTTATTATACTCCTGAGTCAAATACCAAAGAGGATCACAAAGAACAATTAATTGAGCAAATAGTTGGTAAGCCATACGATAAAAAAAGGGAAGGTGCTGCAAGTGATTCCGAAGTTATCGAAGCTCACAAATTTATGAAAGGTAGATTCTACGGTTACTGGATAGATAAAATGGTTACAATTGACGAAGTAATAGAAACCTTTGAAGCTCAGGTAATGAGATACGGAACAAACTTTTTTGTTATTGATGCTTATAACAAATTAAAAAAGACAGGAAAAAACTCAATTAACGAATCTAGTCAAGACTTAGCTAAATTAACCAGCTTTGCACAAAGAAGAGGTGTTTTTGTTTTCTTAGTAGCTCACCCTCGTAAAATGGTTGATAGTGATGGAGAAATGAAAGATGCAAGGATACCAAATTTATACGATGTAAAAGGTAACTCTGAATTTTATGACCAAACGCATAATGGTTTTGCAGTACACTGTAGATACGATGAAGAAAACCAAAGGACAGCAGATGTAACTTTTAAGTTATTGAAAGCAAAGTTTAAAGAAAATGGTTCGCAAAATATTGGTCAAGATGTTAAATTTAAGTTTGATTTAACTAATCAAAGGTATAGCGATCCTTTAGATGGTTATGATAGAACACCTATGTACACAGATGTAGAGTCAACACAACAAACAATAGAACCAATACAAAGTAATATTGATTATAGTAGAAGAAGCGCATTAAATAGGCAAAGCGGTTACTCTGATAATTTAATTGATGATTGCCCATTTTAAAAAAAAAGTAAAAAAAATTATTTTATATTACAATTTTATTACTACATTTACACACACACAAAACAATTAAACATTATGAATCAAAAAACAAGGTTATTAAACTACCTAGAAGAGGGTAACCCAATAAACCCGTTAAAGGCTTGGAATGAGCTAGGTATTTACAGGTTAGCATCTCGTGTATGCGATCTTAGAAAAGAGGGTATTAAGATTAAGGACGTATGGTTAGATGTATCTAACAAGTATGGAGAATTTGTAAGAGTTAAACAATACTATTTATAAACTATGAATACAAAAGTTGATTTAAAAAGAATATATCACCCATATAATTTATGGGAAGATTACAAATCTGGTTTTTATGATAATGTATCAGGTAAAGCAAAGCAGTCTAAAATAGATAAAGTTTTAGAGATGTTTAATAGTTCTAAGCTTACAGAAAAGTACATGAATAAAGTTATTGATGAGTGGGTTTATTCATGCGAACACAATTTAACTAACGAATCTATGAATAAAATAGCCTACATAGGTCAAGGGGCTTGTTGTTTATACGCTGGTGTTCCTTGTGACTTAACTATGAGGGGTTGGAAATTATTATCACAAGATATTAGAGATAGGTCTGATAAAATAGCTAATAAAGTAATAAATAAATGGAAACTAGAAAAAAGATTAAAGAGTACATTGAAAAATGGGAAAACAAAGGATATGAAAACGGAATACCAGACGAAGCTCCATTTGTTTTAGAAAAAAGAGGTATTGTGCCTAGTTACCGAATGATATGCATAGCATTAATGAAAAACCCTAATAATTTAGAATCTTTAGGTTTTCAGCGTGAGAAATGTAAAATATATCAAGAAATAAAAAGAGAAGAGATTTACAATAGGGAAACTAAAAACAAACAAATAAAACTATTCTTATGATTAAAAACGGAAATAAAGATGTTTACAAAGCAGCTAAAGAAAGGATAAAAGTTGCTTTTGATAATTTTGAAAATATTTTAATAGCTTTTTCATGTGGTAAAGATTCAGGAGTTATGCTGAATTTAGTTTACGAACACGCAAAAGAAACTAATCAGTTGCACAAAGTGGCTTTATATTATCAAGATTATGAGGCTGGTTATAAATACACTCATGAATACGCATATAGGGTGTTTTCTAAAATTGATATACCAAAAAAATACTGGTTATGTTTACCACATAGTGCTGCCTGTTCTGTTTCTATGTATGAACCTAGATGGATACCATGGAATAAAGACCAAAAAGATATTTGGGTAAGAAAAATGCCTGAGCTGGATTGTGTTGTTAATGAAGATAATGTTCCTTATGAATTTATTAAAGGAACTAAGGGTTTTGATGCTAGGATTCAATTTGCTGAATGGTTTGCCTCTGAGTATGGTAAAACAGCCGTTTTTATAGGTCTTAGAGCTGATGAATCATTAACTAGATTAGCTATTTTTACTTCTAAGAGAAGAACTCAAATGTTTAAAAATTATAAATACACTAAAAAGGTTAATAAAGACACCTTTAACTTTTATCCTATTTATGATTGGGAAACTACAGATATATGGCACGCTAACTGTAAATTTGAATGGGATTATAATAAAATATATGACTTATACCATCAAGCTGGTTTAACTATTGACCAAATGAGGGTTGCCTCTCCTTTTCATCAATGTGGGCAAGGTGATTTAAAACTTTATAGGGTTATAGACCCTATGAATTGGGGCAAAATGGTAGGTCGTGTTAATGGTTGTAATTTTGGAGGTATTTACGGAGGCACTTCGGGTATGGGTTGGAAAAATATAATAAAACCTAAACACTTTACATGGAAACAATACGCTGAGTTTTTAATAAGTACTTTACCCGAGAACTCAAAAAAAAAATTAGTTAACCACTTAGAAAGATTAAAAGATACTTGGGCTAATAAAGGCTATGGTAGAAACCCCAGAGTCATAAAACAAATAGAAGAAGCTGGTGTGAAAATAGAGCGTACTGGTGAAATAAGCAATCTTTGTGTGAAAGATGATGTTTACGAAATTATAAAGATAAAAGGAGATTGGATAGATGAAATAGAGATAAAAGATGCCACTCCTTTTAGACATTGCCCTAACTGGAAAGCTGTATGTATAACCATAATGAAAAACGACTTTTCATTAACATACATGGGGGCATCTAGAACAAAAGATCAAAACCTTAAAAAGAAAAACGCCTTAAATAAATATAAAAACTCAAAATAAATAAATATGAAAACTAAACAACTATCAATGTTAGACAATTACGGAAAAGTATCTAAGGAAGAAATATACAGTTCACCTGTTTATAATGTTAAAAGAGTTCCAATAGACAAGATAAGAGCTAATGCTTACAATCCTAATGCAGTAGCTCCGCCTGAGATGAAATTACTAGAGGTTTCTATATGGGAAGACGGTTACACTATGCCTGTAGTTTGTTACTACGTTGAAGAAGATGATGTTTACGAGATTGTAGACGGTTACCACAGGTATACAACTTTAAAAACAAGCAAAAGGATATTTGAAAGAGAGCAAGGTCATTTACCTATTGTAGTCATAGAGAAAGACATGTCTAACAGAATGGCATCAACAATAAGACATAACAGGGCTAGAGGTTCTCACTCTATTGAGTTGATGAGTAACATAGTTTCAGAGTTAGTAGATAGCGGTATGTCTGATGCGTGGATAGTTAGACACATTGGAATGGATAAAGATGAATTATTAAGGCTTAAACAAATAACTGGACTAGCTTCTATGTTTAAAGATTCTGAGTTTAGTAAATGTTCTGAATTAGATATAGCCGAAAATAAAAAAGTAGAATTAGAATCAATTAAAATTGATGAAGAATATGGATAATATAATTAATGATAATTATAAAGTAACAGTAGATAGGGGGTTAATAAAGCCCTCTACTACTTATACAGAGTTTTTAGATAAGATTTATGAAGAGGCTGATGAGTTATGTTTGTCTTATGATTATAATGATTTTGAAAACACCAAAGAAGAGTTAGCAGATGTTATATTGACTTGTTTGAACATGGCTAAACATTTTAATATAGATATTATTCAAGAGATAAAAAACAAAATAGAAGTAAATAGATCCAGAATATGATTGAAAGACAATTAGACTTACCTAAAAAAGATAAAAACGGAAAAAGTAGATTAAGCTATTCACAAATAAAATGCTTTAAAGAAAATAAACAAGATTACATAAATAGGTATATACTTAACGAGCCTTTTGTTAGTAATGAATATATTGATTTTGGCAGTAAGGTTGGTGAGGCTTTAGAACAAAATAATTTTAACAACTTTCATGAGCTAGAAGAGAATATATTAAGAAAGGTTGAAAGGCTTGATGAGTTTGAAAAGTTTGTAAAATTAGATTTTGGCGGATTTATTATGTTTGGATATATTGACTCTAACACTAAAGATTTAAGTAAGATTATAGATTATAAAACAGGCGGTAAAAATAAAGAGTTAATTTACTCTAAAGATGAATACACTCAACTTTGTTTTTATGCTTTATCTTTAAAACAAGAGTATAATAAAACACCTAAAAAAGCAGAGGTTCATTTTATTAGAAGAGCTGGTAATTTATACAGAGGGCAAGAGTTAGTAGTAGCTCAAGAAGATCCAATAGTAATAAGTGTTGATATATCAGAGGAGAGGTTAAAAAAAGTTTATTGGGAAACAATAGAGATAGCAAAAGAGATAGAGTTTTTTTATATAGATTATTTAAAAAATAATGCCTAAAAAGATAATACACCTTAGTTTATTTGATAATGATACTTGTGTAGTATGTGGTAAAGAGGTAGAAGATAATGCTCTGCATTGTGAGGATTGTTTAGATAAATGGCTAGAAACAAAACAAGAGAATGAAGAAAAGTAAAACAATAATGTTATATTTTTAGTATATTTATTTGATATGAAAGTACAAGGTGTTAAAGTTGGTGATAAGTTTTACTATAAAAACGAATGGTATAAAGTTATTAGCTCAGATGAAACATTTACATATAGTAAGAAGATTAATAACGATGGGTTTAACCATTTACTTTTAAATGATGTTGAGGTAAGTATGGTAAAGGATGAAACATTTACTAAAAACCCTGATCATAAAATATTATAATATTGTTAAACTAACAATAAGAAACAATGGCTAAACATTTTAAAGAAAATAAAGAAGCGGCTGCAAATGCTGGTAAAAAGTCATCAAGAAAAGGAACTCCTAATAAGACTACTAAAGAGATTAGAGATGGTTTTCAGATGTTTATAGAGAATAATATAGGAGAGTTTCAAGGATGGATAGAAGAGGTAGCAAAAACTAATCCAGCTAAAGCTATTGAGTTAGTAACTAGCTTAGGTGAGTATATACTTCCTAAATTATCAAGAGCAGAAATAGAGGCAGAAGTTAAAAAGGAGGTAACAACTCTTAACATAAATAATCTATCATTAGATGAACTCGAACAACTTGAGCTACTTAGCGAAAAGCTCAATAAAGAAAAAGATTAAGGTAGGAATTTATAAGAAGTCTTTTTATAGGTTTTCTTTAGACGCTTTTAAGTCTTTGCACAATGGGCAAGAGCTTACTCCTAATTGGCATATAAAATTAATATGTGATAGGTTACAAGTAGAAGCTGAAAGAATAGTAAGCGGTAAGCAAAGAGATAAACACCTATTAATAAATGTACCGCCTAGAACGCTTAAGAGTGAATTAGTAAATGTTTTCTTTAGTGTTTACTGCTGGATATTAAAAGATTCAATACAGTTTATTAGTTCAAGTTACTCAGCTAGTTTATCTATTGTACTTTCTACACAGTCCAGGAGGCTAATAGAGTCCGATTGGTTTAAAGAGTATTTTCCTGATATACATTTATCCAAAGATGAGAATACCAAAAGTAGGTATACAACTACTAACGGAGGTTTAAGATACTCTACCTCAACAGGTGGAACGGTTACAGGTATGGGTGCTGATGTAATAGTAATTGATGACCCACAAAACCCACAGTTAGCACGTTCAGAAGTAGAAAGAGATAACGCTAATAGATTCTTTAATGAAACCCTAAGAAGTAGATTAAACAACCCTGATAAAGGTATCTTTATTGTAATTATGCAAAGATTACATGAGGATGATATGACAGGAATGTTATTAGATAAAGAACCTCATAACTGGGAGCACATTTGTTTACCAGCTGAGATAAGCGACAATGTAAAACCAATTGAATTAAAAGAGTTTTATGTAAATGGTTTACTGTTTCCTCAAAGATTAAGTTTAAATACCTTAGATAGCTTTAAAACTGGTTTAGGTTCGTATGGATATAGTGGTCAATATTCACAGTTACCTAGTCCAAGTGAGGGAGGTATCTTTAAAGGTGATTGGTTTAACACTATTAAAGAATTACCTAATAATCTTAAATTAGATCAGTTAAAGTGGGATTTTTACCTAGATACTGCATACACTAATAAACAGGAGAATGATGCTACAGCAATGTTATGCGCTGCTTTCCACAATAACGAATTATATATAAGAGAAGTTAGAGCGGTACGTATGGAGTTTCCTGAGCTAATTAAAGAGATACAAGAGTTTACAGCTGTTAACGGTTATACTAATCGAAGCCGTATATATGTAGAGCCTAAAGCAAGTGGTAAAAGTATTGTTCAGATGCTTAAACGGTCTACAGGTTTAAACATAATGGAGGATAAGCCACCAACTCAGGATAAAATAAGTAGAGCTAGTAGTATCTCCGCTTTTGTTGAGAGTGGTAGGGTTAGTATGTTAGACGGTAGATATATAGATAACTTTTTAAATGAGCTTAAAGGCTTTCCTAATGCTAAACATGATGATATGGTAGATGTTTTAGTAATGGCTGTTGATAGGAATACAAGTAGACGCAAAAAAGTTAGGGCTATGTCATAGGTTTGCTATTAAAAAGTGCTATACATTGCACTAATAGATATGAATAAAGTATAATACTTAACAAATAATAGTTTAAGTGCTATACATTGCACTAATTAGGAATTAATTTGTTAAATTGGCAATTCGCAAATCAAAATTTAAACAATTTAATGATTAAAGCAAGGAGATGGCTGCACAAGTCAGAGGCTCAATATCTAGGGCTAACAGTAAAAGATAATCAAAAAGGTAGAACACAAGCAAGATACCCTATTACAGAAGAGCAATACAGTGAGATCATAAGCCTAAGAGTTAAACCAAACAAAAGAAAGTTTGTAGAAACTATAAAGAAGCTAGATAAAAACGGTAATGTAATCTCCAGTACTGAGAAGCTACAAAGTAAGCCTATAGATGTTCCTGATAACTTTGAAGTAATTAAGGTAAGTACCTCAAAAACTACAGGGCAACAATGGATACAATACGCTCCAAAGAAAGAAACAATAGAGGAGGCTGTAGAAAGCTTTGATTTTGAGAAGATAATTCAAAAGTATATTAAGCCTTTAGATATTTATGGATGCGATACGGTTACATATAAAAGCACTAATCTTAAAGACTTCGATAAGCTTATTATTACTGATGTTCACATAGGTATGGATACAGATATAGATAATAACACTATGTATAAATCAGAGTGGAATAAGAAAGAACTATTTAAAACTGCTCAGATTGTAATAGATAAGACTTTAGAGGAGCAAGAGAGCGATATTCTTTACGTAGATGAGCTAGGCGATTTATTAGACGGTTTTAACGCTCAAACAACTCGAGGCGGTCATGCTTTACCTCAAAATATGACTAATGAGGAGGCTTTTGATTATGCCCTAGAGTTTAAACTAAAGATACTTTATGGCTTAGTTAATCACTACAAAGAGATCCATTTTAATAATATCTGTAATGATAACCACTCAGGAGCTTTTGGATACTTTGTTAATGAAGCATTTAAGCAAATAGCAGAGATACAATTTAAAAACGTAACGGTAACTAATCATAGAAAGTTTATTAACCATTATTTTGTAGGTAATATTTGTTTTTTGATTACTCATGGAAAGGATGATAAGAGTTTAAAGTTTGGTTTTAAGCCTCAATTAGATTTGAAAGGAGCTGAAAAGATTGATCAGTATTTAAAACAAAATAAGATTTATAAAGATGCTGAGTTGATAATTTTCTGCAAAGGAGATTCACACCAACTTTTATTTGATATGTGTACTAGTGATGATTTCTATTACTTTAATTATCCAGCTTTAAGCCCATCTAGTAACTGGATAAAGAATAACTTTAAGTTAGGGCGTAGAGGTTTTGTGAACGAGTCTTACAAAGGCTTAAAACACTATCAAAAAGTACACTTTATTAAAAATTAATTATATTTAAGACATGGAAAAGAAAAAAACAGTTAAGAAAGCAGTTAAGAAAGTTGAAAAGCCTGTAAAAGTATCTCTAAAGGATAAACTAACAGAAACAGTAAACTTTATTGAGAAAGCAGTAAAAGAGGAAAGAGGTATCAATTTAAACACCTCAGCATGTGCAAAACTAAATAAGGCAGCTTTCACTATTAATACTATTATTAAAAATCTATAATGATAACCTTAACTATCCTAAATAAAGAGTATCAATTACGTAATGAATGGGCTGATAACACTATTAAGCAAATGGCTATAGCTCAGGATTATATTGATGCTATGCCTAAATGGTTAGAACAGTATATTTATTCAGATAAAGACGATACACCAGTAAGCGAAATTAAGTTATTAGAGTTCTATATTGATTGGATATTAATATTCTCAGACATACCTAGAGAGTATTTAGAATCTGAGATAGAAATAAAGGACTCTAAAGATACTTCACTAATAGAGTTGTTTAACTTAGTAGGTAAGTTTTTAGGAGAGCCTACAGAGGCTGAGGTAGGTTCATCTGATACTATCAATTTTGAGGGTATAGATTATGTTTTTATAGAATCAGCTAAAACAGCTGGAGGAATAGAGAAGCTTTTAGGCGGTGCTACATTTAAACACTTTGCAGAAAGTCAGGCGTTATCTACATTGTTTCAAAAGAAGCAGTACAGGAAATGGGAGTACATTGCTAGAATTACAGCTATACTATTTAGGAGGCATCAGGATGAGGAGTATAACGAGCTTAAAATAGATACAAGAGCCAAAAAGTTTTTAGACTTACCAGTATCAGAAGCATATAAAGCATATTTTTTTTTGGACTCGCATACCAACAAATTACAAAGTTCTACCCTAACATCTTTAACGGAAAGAGCGGAAAACCAATTGGCTCAGCATCAGAAACCATTGTTAAAAATGTTTATTGGCAAATTAAAGCCTATGAGCTATCTGAGAAAGGTATTTACACAAAAGAGGGACTAACTCCATTAGATAGTGTTTATGATACCAATGTTTGGGATATAATGCAGTATATAAGCATACAAACAGCTCAAGATACTTTGAAATATGAAGCTCAGGAGTTAGCACATAAAAACGCAAAACGTAGATAATGGATAGAACAATGTTTATAGATCAAGTACTAGAGTCCTGTGAGGTTTATAGATATGATATTTTAGGTCAGTATGTTAAATATTATTTACTAGGTATATCTGATAATTTAGTAAGGGTTGAAATGAGATACTTTGACGAATATAGCGAGGTATGCACTACTTTAGAGTTCCAAAATGATGATAAGTTAATAGATGCTTTAATAGATGAATTGTAATTATTTTTAATTTATTTTCATATTAATTTTTTATTACAGAATATTATACTTAGATTTGTGTAACACTAAAACAAAACGACATGACTAAGGAAAACAAATTAACAGTAGCAATTGAAACAGTAGGATTTGATTATTTTTCTAACTGTATTAAAAACGGATCAACACCTGATCAAGCAAAGGCAGAAATGTTAACCGAAAGAGCTCAAAAAGAAATAGCTGAAAGAATTAAATTAATTTTAAACTAAACAACAGCCCTACGGGGCTTTTTTTACATACTAAACAAAAACACTATGACTATTAAGATTAACAACAAAGAGCAAGAGCAAGAAACACTAGCTAGACTAGGTAATGAGGGTTACAGATGGTCTACTGATGTTTATCCTGAGGACTTTAAGCCGTCTTTAACTGATAACTTTAATAAAATAGGCTTTCCTTATATTATTTATGTAAGTGATAATTTTATCAATTGGGATTATGACTATAAAGTAGAGTACATTAAAACAGATAATTCTAAGGTAAACGAAAACTTACTAAAAGAGAACAAAGAGTTAAAAGTACAACTATATAATATTGAGGATTGGCTAAGAACTAGTATTACTGGTAATGAATCAGCAGAGCATATATTAAATTTATTCTTTAACGATTAAGCATGAAGAGAGTACTTATTTCAATGCCTACAGCAGATAAAAAAGATTATTGCGTAGATGAGTTTATAAATCAGATTAAGACGTTTACATATCCATTATATGACATCTTTGTATTAGATAATAGTAAAGACCCTAAACACGTTAAAAAGTTTTGGGAAAACGGTATAAAGGCAGTACATGAGCCTGTTAACGGTAATTTTAAAGAGGAGTTAGCTAGGCATCAAAATATAATCAGAAACTACTTTTTAAATGGTGATTATGATTATTTATTAATGCTAGAGTCTGATGTATTCGCTGGTGAATGTATTATAGAAAACTTAGTAAGTTATGCTGATGTTTACAATGCTAGTATAGTAACCGCTACTTATGAAATTAGAAAAGATGAGGATGTACTGTGTTTAACCTCAACATCTGATAGAAGAGCTGTAAGAAGTGAGAAAATACTAACTAGAGAACATGGTTATAATATCATGGGGCAAGGTACTTTACCATTAAGACATTTATTAGTAGATCCTGATGCTAGAATAACAGCTACTGGAATAGGTTGTACATTGTTTAGCCGTAATGTTTTAGAGCAAGTAGAATTTAGAGTAGACTTAAAACTAAATCCTAATGCTTTTAGTGATACATTTATTTTTACTGATGCTATAAAATTAGGGCATGAAGTCTTAATTAATTCTAATCTTATA
>Ga0209603_1001939_pt1 | contig 20275 bp, 11 predicted proteins | sample COGITO_mtgs_1206_FD_184812 | JGI IMG/M metagenome (GOLD analysis project Ga0209603, IMG submission 184812) | Pelagic marine microbial communities from North Sea - COGITO_mtgs_120607 (SPAdes) (version 2) | ecosystem: Environmental > Aquatic > Marine > Epipelagic ... | reverse complement strand
TAAGGTTACTTTAAAACCTATTAAGAAGAATGGATGGCTACCCGACGATCACGACGGGGCCATCCGCTATTCTAAATGCTTTGAGCGTTTAACTGTTCAAGCAACAAAAGGTACTGGAGTTCTTAATACTGGTTTAACTGAGGAAGACGAAAGACGTCTAGAAAGAAAGATGAACATGTCTGCAGGTACGTTGTCTAGATACAACAAAGACTATTGGACTATGTTTAGAGTTGATGTTCCTAAAGAAGGAACTACTCTTGATCTTGGATTCCCAGAACAAGAATTGAAATACTTAGTTTTAAAAGCTCATCAAAAAGTTGCTAATTCAGAAATGGAAAGATTTGATTCTCCGTTTGCAGAATACGTGATGACTTCGCAAGAGCAAGAAGCTAAAGTAGAAAATAAGAAATCTAAGCTTAAACGTAAAGCTTACAAAGTATTTAGTAATATGTCTACTAATGAAATGAAAGATGTTCTTAAGGTTATTGGTAAAAGAGCAGGAGATGATGTTTCTGTAGATTTTATCGAATCTCAACTTGATAAAGTTGTAAGTAATGACCCTCAAGAGTTCTTAACTACAGTAGAAGACCCTACATTTGCTATGAGAGCATTTATTGATGATTGTATAGCATCAAGAGTTCTTGCAAAAAGTGGTACTAAATATGTTCTTCCAGGTGGAGATGTAGTAGGTTATACGCTTGAACAAACGATTGAATATTTAAAAAATCCTGACAATCAGGAAGTGTATTTAGATTTAAAAGGTAAAATGTCTATAGGCAAATAGTATGGATAGAACTGAGATGCATAAAGAATTTAAACTACTCATGGATAAAACAGGAGGGGGCTCTGCCCCTTCCTTTATATCTGCTGAGATAGATAGGTTTTTAAATATAGCACAAGATAAGTTTGTGACTAAACGTGCATTCGGTAATAATACTAGGCGTACTAGTTTTGAGGAAGATCAAAAACGTAAAGATGACTTAAGAACGTTAGTTAAAAATAATGTTAATAAAACACTTGTTGTTTCTGCAAATACAAAACCAAACGGATTTCTTTTTGAATTGCCCACTGATTATAGGCATTCTATAAATGAAGAAGCTGTTATTAGTACTATAGATGTTAGTGATTCTTCTAGAAGAGTTAGCGTAAAACCTATAACTCACGATAAGTATAATAAAATTATAGATGACCCTTTTAACAAACCTAGTAAAGATACAGTTTATCGTCTTTACTATGGAGGGAATAATAATAGCTCTTTTACCGAACTTATAACAAGTAGCGGACAAAAAGTTGAAGAATATCATTTAAGATATTTAGTTACTCCTACTGAAATAAGTTCAGATAATAATTGTACATTAGCGTCACATACACATAGAGAGATTGTAAGGATGGCTGTCGTAGATGCTTTAGAAACTGTAGAGCAACCACGATACCAATCAAGTAAAATAGAACTTAACGAAATAGAATAAAATGGCAAGAACAGCAAAAATAACAAAAGCCAATGTGGGCCCTCGACAGAATGTCGGAGGTGCTGTTGGTAATACTCCAGTTCGAGCACAAGATTTTAACGATCTTGCTGGAGATTATGTCAGCCAAACTGACACAAATGCTCAGGTAATAGCTAGCCAACTTACTGTAAGAGGAGATATTCTTACTAATCCTGGAACTCCTGCTGCAGCGCTTGGGACTGGAAATATAACTTTAACTATTGCTCAAATTTTGACGCAAATTTTAGAGGAAGATCCAGAAGGAGCTGCTAACTGGACTACTCCTACTGCTGCTTTGGCAGTAGCTGGAATATCTAGTGTAGCTGTAGGAGATTGTCTTGATTTTTATGTTATAAATAATGCAACAGCAGGGGCTGACGAAATTGTTACTATAGTAGCAGGCTCTGGTTGTACTATTGTAGGTAATGCAAAAGTTGCAGCACCTAATGTTACAGAAGATCAAGAAAATTCAGGTAGTGCTAAATTTAGAATTAGATTTACAAATGTAACTTCTAGTTCTGAAGCATATACTCTTTACAGACTAGCTTAATTAATTAATTTTTAAAAAGAAAACAAATGTTTAAAACAGATAATTCTCTACATGTATTTGTAGGGCCTCAAGAAACATCTTCTATTGCAGCAGCAACTGCAGGAGATGTATTTATTGTAGATGAGAATAATGCAATTATTTCTGATGCAGCTATTAAGGCATCAGGAGTAATTGATCATACTTATTTAAAGATTGGGCAGAAAGATGCAGACGGTAACGTTAGATTTACTCCTTTATTTAAATATGAAAATATTACTAAAATAACTTCTCAGGAGCATGATATTGATCGTACTGAGCAAAATTCAGTGTTTGGTTCAAATGGAAGTACTGGATCAATTGATGCAATTAACTCTAATCGTTACACTATTCGTGTAAACTTTAAAAACAACACTAATTTGTATTCTGAGCAATCAGATTTACATTTCTTTGAGTATGTTTCTGATGCTAGTGCAACTCAAATTGAAGTTGCAGATTACTTTGCTCAGACTATATCTAAAAGTGAAAAGTTATCAGGTAAAAGAACTGGTAAAAAACGTGCTTCTGTAAAAGTAGAAAGATTTACTGATGCAGCTGATTCAGCTATTTCAACAGATATTACTTCTATTGCATTTACAAATGGAAGTAAAGTAGGCGAAGTAGTATTTGGTTCAGGTAGTGATCTTTCTGGTATTGTTGTAGGAAACTACTTAAGAATTACAGAAGATAGTACTACAGATGTTCCAGTTGCTACTACAGATGCTATTTATAAAGTAGTTGCTACTTATGATAGTGGTGCAGCAACAGGATCTACAGTAACTTTAGATCAAGCTTACCAAGGTACTTCTCTTGTTCATACTGATCCTGCAGTTAATCAAATTACAGCTGCTGTTATGGCATCTGCAAATGTTGGACTTAAAATTACAGGTTTAGAGCAAGACTGGAAATTAGGATTGATTCCTGATGCAGGTAATGTTGTTACTTTTGATGTAACTCTAGACGGATTTGGATCTACTACTGCTCTTGCAACTACTGCTGCAGTTCTTGGAGATGGTACTGCTAGAGCAATTGCTGACTTAGAGTGGTTTTCTCAAGGTTCTGCAGGTGCTCCTTACCGTCACGGTTCTGTACCTAATAATGCAGATTTAATTACTTTGTACGCTGATGGTACACTAACTACATCTTACAACACACTTGAATTGCAAGTAGATCTAGGAGATCCTGGACATGCAGTTGCAGGTTCTGGTAAAGGTAAGATGACTATTGTACTAGCTGCTGTTGAAGGAGCTAGTCAAGCACTAGTTACTACTGCATTTGGCGTTACTCCAGCTTGGGACTAATACTTACATTATTTATATAACTAAAGGGCAGGCAGCTAATCTGTCTGCCCTTTTTTAATACCAATAGCATGGCTCTAAACTTAGCATTAAAAATAAGTACAGTTGAAAATTGCCAAAGTATCATGGTTGAAGATGTAACTGGATACTATGACGCAACTTTTAACTCTGAGGGTTGGGGTAATTTTAATTTATCTCCAGATGTAGATAAAATAAATTTAGTTCTTAAAATACGTGTGTTTAACTTTTTAAATGAAGAGTTTTATGACACTCCTTTGACATTTCCATTACAACATGGAATAGATGGGCAAAGCTATAAATCAATTAACTCTTACGAGGGATTTAAAATAATAGTATCTGCAGATGAAATATATCTAGCTTTACAAGCTAGTATTGCAGCACAAGAAATAGATTTTCCATCTGAACTAGAAACTGCATGGGAAGTTTTAGAAGATACAGTTTATGAAATAAGTGTAGTAGCTCAAAACATTTCTTCAGGCCTAGGAGATCAATCACAAATACTAAATGTTGGAAGTTGTTATTACGGAAGCACTTGCAATGTAACTAAAGATGTAGATGCTTTGTTTTCTAGTATTGATATTGACTGTGATGATTGTGACGACTCTGATGTAGATAGAGCTTTACTTGCAAAAAGTTTATTAAAAAATCTAAACTCTATGATTACATGTCAGCTATAAGTAAACAAACATACTTGTACTTACAGCTGCTTTATAATCAAGTTTCTGGAAAATGTGCTGAAGATCAAGAAAAGCTTTCTAGATCTAAAAATTTTGTATCTAGACAATTAGACAATTCTGATGAGTTTAGTAATACTGTACTAATTCAAGAAGAAGGTACTCTTGATCAAGAAATTGCTCTTTTAGCAGAAACAATTAAAGTAGAAGATAAAACTATACTAGATGCATTAGAAAAATTTTATCTTGTTAAAAATAAAGTATTACAAATAATTTTAATGTCTAAAAATAATGAGTAGTATTGTTTATCCCTTACTTGGAGAAAATGTATTAGCAGAAAGTGATAATATTAAAAATTGTTTTTTGTATAAGTACCGTGGAAATGGTACAGGTGAAATTATAATTGAACTAAAGCCACAAGAAACTTACTCGGCTGAAGAAGCTTCAGGTAAATGGGATGTAGACATAACTAGTATACAGACTTTAATTACAAATTTAGCAAACACATACAATAATTCTAAAGTAGAAATAGATGATCCAATAAGTGCTAGCAACTACAAAAGTGTTATAACACCATTATCAGTTTCAGAAATACGAGATATATTTTGGAAGTTTGGTCCTGGGGCTCCTTATAGTACTTTACCCGTACAACCAGGAACAAACGATAGACAAGCTCAATTTGTTTTTGAAGCATTTACTAATTATTATGTTAGCAAAGATAATGTTTCATCTTCTAATATATTTACAAATAAAGCATACATGCGACGGGTTACTTCATGGAGTTTTAATACTTCGACCCCAACTGAAGATCAATATAATAAATTTTTAAATAATGATTTTGCATTTTCTAGTACTCCTATAATACAGAATCTTGATCAATATGCAAATACTTACGGTAGACTATATAAAGTAAACATAAAAGGATTACCTACTTGGATTGATAATTATTTACAATCTTCTAGTATTGATCAGTATTATCAGGCAAAAAATTTAGAAACTTCTCCACCTTATGTAGGGGCTTGGACTGAAGAAGATTTAATATATATCCCTATAATTGCTAATGTTTTTACAGAAGAAATATCAAATACTAAACTTACTAAAGCTGATAGAAATAATATTGTAGATAGAATAAAAGGGCAGATAGATGTTTTTAATCAATGTTTGTCTGGAGAATCTACTAGTTTTAGTAATATAGATCCTTTAAGCACTGAAGATGCTATGCTTTTTCCTAATATAATAGGAGTAGATTCTGAAGGAAATGAGGTTAAATTAACAGATGGTAAATCTTTTTTAGATCTTATAGATCATGGAGTTGCATTACCTTATAGATTTAAGTTAATGCAAAAAATTCCTAAAGATTTTATGTATCCTTTTTTTACTAAAGAACATCCTTCAGATGCGTCAAACACTAAATTTAATTATGTACTTGGCCCTGACCAACCTGGAAAACAATATAAAGAAACGCGCACGCCTAGTAAAATTACAATAGATGCTATAACCCCTACTACTGAAACTATTGAAACAATAGAATTTATAGACTGCGGTTATCAAGGTTCTATATTTTTTTATGATTATGGAGTTTGGAGAAATAAAAACGTTTGTAATTTAGTAGCTCGACATAGTGGAGCAACTACTAAAGCAGGCTCTACAGATGTAAAAGATGCAGCTACAAATATGTTTAATCGTTTAGGGGCTTTAGTACTTACGTACAACCCTTATAGCAATACATCAAGTAGATTAGTTCCAACAACAGATCTGTTTGGAACTACTTATAATCAAACAGGTAATGTTTTTGCAGGAACTACTTCTCCTATAGAGTATAATAATAAAGGGTTAACTTTTCAAAACACTCCTGCTATAACATTTGAAGCTATTGCAGCACAAACATCCTCAAACTCTATAGGACAAACACTTCTTCATGAATTTGTTCATGTAATAGGTTGGGGAGGGCACACCCACCACGCTACTGCATGGTCTCATTCACAAGAAACTACAGGAACAAATCTTCGTACAGCTTATTTTGAAACACCTTACAACCCTGAATTTTCATATAAAGATTTAGATAAAACCTTGCGGAATATGTCTGAAGATTGGAGTGCTGATTGGAATACTTATGCTGAACTTATATACTCTTTACCTGAAAGATATGACATATTCAATAATAAAATAAAATTAAAAGATATTCCTCAAGCTCAGTATATTACTACTACTGAAACAAAAGAAACAATTCAAATAGTAGTTGGAAATCCTAAGCAAGTTGGAGATGATCATGAAGGAGGAATAATAGCTCATATAGATCATGAGAATCAAAGAACTTTAATTTTACATCCTAGTGTTAAGGTGTCTAAGCCTCTTTTTACAAATGGAAAATATTTTATCTATAAGCATGGGTCAGGGTTTAATACAGGTGATCTTGTAAACGAACTATATGGAGGACAACATAATACTGAATATTTAAAAACTAAGGTAAAAGATGAGGCTTGTTTTATAAACGAAATAAGTGATATAACTCTAGAAGGATATAATGATTGGTATTTTGGATGTCAAGCAGAAGCTAACCTTATAATAGACGGAATAGACAATAATATTTTACCTTTAAATAATTACGGTAAGAGTAGTAGCGGTAAAGATGAAAATGGAAATTATCTCTTTGGCGGTATTTACCCTGTAAGTAACTTAACGGGTGTTTCCAAGGTACTTAGATATTTATATATAACTGGTGGTGGAGGATGGAACAGGTTTTCTCCACTAGAATTTAACTCAAGTTATAATGGTTATTCGCCACTACTATTTAGAATAGGGTCTTACCCTGGAAATCAAACTATTATTACTACTGAAGAAATTGAAGTAGAAATTGAAAATCCTGAATACGATAGTACGTTACTAGAAACAGAAAATACTCTTACATATGAAAGTATTAATATTCGTCAAAAAATTGCAGAAGCAATAGCAAAAGCACCTTTATTTTTTGGGGGATGTTGGAAAACTATTGACGGAGAAACTGTAAATGTTATAAATCCTACTATAGATGAACAAGGAACAAGAAAAGGGCCTGATATTACTGTAAAAATTCCGTTTTGTAAAGCAGATGATAACACTAAATATGATTTTGATTGGTGGTTAAATTTTGGATTTTTAGATCCAGCTAAACCTCCTTATCCAGCCAACACACCTATAGAAAATATATTAGATAGTGAGTTATGCCCTTGTTTATATTTACCTCAGACTGCAGCGAATTCAGGTTACGATGTAAATTTAACTGTTATTAATAGTGATGGGGAAGTAAGTGCAGAATTTTTATCTGAAATGGATAAAATAAAAAATATGCTTTCAGATAATTTTATATTTACTGAAGACACTATGACTACTGATGATCTTAAAACTAATCCTAAATACTCTTCTAATAAAACTGGTAAAATTTTTAATAACGATTATTTTACTCCTCCTCAAGCAAGTACATTTGAAAATATTTTAAAAACTTTTAATGGTTTTAAAATTTACAATAATAGTAGCTTTGTAAAAAGAGGATTATGGACAGGTATTAGCCCTGAAGCGCATATGCCTACTAAATATAGAAAATTAAATAAAAAATTAGATACCACATCTTTATTTAATCATAGTATAGCGCATGGAGAAGTTAACGTAGAGTTAAGTGACTATGAAAAAGAATTTATAAATAGCTGTAAATTTAATGAAGATCCTTCTGGATTAGCTAGAGGAACATCTCAGTTTTTTGGAAACAAAAGAGAACAGTCTGAAGGTATAGAATATGCACTATTATATACAATTGGTAGCTCAGATCCTGCAGCTGAAACTTATAATCCTTTTAGAAGAAATGAATTTTTTACAGATCCTGAATATTGGGGAAGTTTATTTGGTGTAAGTACTTCTGCAGGATTTACTAAAACTCAAGGAGTTGAATTTTATGATGGAGTAGTAGATATAAATTATCAATTATCTGCTGTAAAATATATAGGAACTCCTATTGTATTTAAAGAAAATTCTAACCCTTCTGATTTATTAGCTCAATATATAGATGAGCTTACTTTAAACTACACAGATAGTGACTTTAATAATTATAAAGAAAGTTTACCTATGTATAATGCAGCACCTTTTTCTGCAATTACTCCTGGTTACCCAGATATTTACGGAATAGATTCTAGAGTAATTATAAATAAAGATGCAGCATTATTTTTTGATTTACTAGTTAAAAAGAAAGGAGAATCAGGATTTCTTAAAGGTATTAGACTTGGAGAAATTTTTGATCTTAAAAATAGAGCATACACTTCAGCATACAATGTAAACTCAGACGTACAAAAGTATATTGAAGATATAGAATCTTATATTAGTAATTATCTTATTGATGGTGAAAAACCTTCAAATTCAGATGTTGTAGGGTGTGCAGATCCAGACGCGTGTAATTATGTTGCAAATGCTGATATTACAAATTTACTTTTGGCACCTTGCACATACCCTGATGTAGCATATGTAGATTGTGATGGTAACTGTTTAAACGATTCAGACAATGATGGTATATGTGATGAAGACGATGCTTGTGTAGGAGATGTAGATAATTGTGGAAGATGTGTGGCTGAGGATGGGTATCAAGTTAATTCATGTGTACCAGTTTCTAGAACATTAATTAAAACTTGTATAAAAGATTTTTTAAATGTTGAAGAAATTGCTTTTTTATGTGAAAGTTCTTTAGATTTAACTGGAGTAACTAATATAGATGGAAATGAATTAGAAATTATTACAACGGGTGTTCCGTCACATCCTGCTGAAATTGCATTCTTAGAAGGATTTGAATTAGAAAGCTATTGGGTAAACACTTCAGATCTTTCTACTCCAGACTGGGATAACACTTATTATAATGCTTTTGGGGCAATATCCCACGGCGGTACTCTAGCAGGGTATTTTTCAAAATATCAGAGGATTAGAAGAGCTACTTATGATTGTTCTAGTAATCCTTATGTTCCACCTTCAGCTGATAATAGCTTTAGAGGTGGCGGAGGCTGTGTAGTTGTCCATGACAATGATGTTTGTGAGTACGGAAATGTTATTACTGCGTCAGGGTGTACACTAGACAATGACACTACTTTAGAAGATCTTCAAAGTACTTACGGAGTTATTCCAATAGAAGGAGAACCATTTTTAAATTTAGAGTGCGCTACTAGTAGTGCAGTACTAATAGGACTTAATACCGCAGAGGGTGTTATGTTTACTGAAAGAGGAGAAGAGTATTCTGGAGAGTTTTTTTATCAAAGTAATGCTTCTTTCTATTCAGGAACACCGACAAATGTTGGAGAAAGATTGTATCCTAGAAACGAACTTCTTAGAAAAAACTTAATAGCTATAACAAAAGTAGATAAAATAGTAGAAGACTTTAAGAAGGTTAAAGATAAAATTAATAAAATTTGTACTTTTACAAATCGCAAATAATATAACATGGCAAATATTTCAAATATTATATATAGTAAATATGTACAAGCTACTACTGCTTTAAACGAATATGCGATAAAAGTTTCTAGTAATCTAGGCTCAGGCATTAAGTCTAAACAAAGAATGCGAAAACTTAACTTAATGTCTTCTTGGCTAGATTTATTAGGAACGTACATAAAAAAACCTAAATTTTCTACAGGATCTTCAGTACCCTCTCTTAGAATATCTAATATAATTGCACCCTCTAGTGAACTTGTTGGAGTATTTATAAATCTTAATATTCCTAGTACAAATCAAAATTATTTTATAGGAGGTAATGTAATGCCTCCTAATGAAGGTTACAATCTGTACTCTGAATTATATACTATTCTTAAAAATCAGCAGTTAGATCATAAACAGTTACCAGATGTAGTGATTACAAAAAATGATATTAATAAAACTATTACTTTTAAATTTCCTAATTCTGAAAAATACAATGGAGCAATACTTGAAATTTTTGGGGGTGCTACAAATTCTATAAAAAAAGATTACAAACAAAATGGTAACAATCCTTTTGAAGGAGGATCAAGCCCTTCTGCAGAAATTATTGCGTATAATGATATTTCTGAAAAACAAATGTTAGAAAAATTAGATATTATAGCTGCTGAGTTAGGGATAATATATAATCTTTCTGAAGATTTGAGTGAAACAATATAAAATTTAATTACTAAAAATATATTATAATGGCTATACCTCCTAAAACAACTAGTAGCTCTAATACAGATTTACTAACTATAATACAAAACGGAATAGAAAAATCTATAACTAAATCAGATTTTTTAAGTTTGATTTCAAATAGTTTAAATGTTTTATCTACTGATTTAAATTCTACTCGTAATCAAGTTTCTTCAAATACATTACCTAGAAACGTTCAAGCTATAAACTCTTCTTTAAGTGTTAGAGAACCTTCTTCAGATTCACACGCAGCTACAAAAAATTATGTAGATAAAGCTGTAAGTAGTTCTGTAAGAGATTTAAGTAGTACAAGAATTTCAAATGTACTAAGATATAGTGATAATAATTCAAGAAATTTTGAAGATAAGTCTTTAGTAGATAAAGAGTATGTAGATAATCAAATTGTAAATACATTAAAAACTATTACAGGATTAGAAATTAATATGTATCCAGCAGCTTTAGCTGGCGACACTTTTTTAGTTGAAAATTTTTCAGAAGCTTTTGGAGAAAACGGCCCTGAAGTTCAAGCAGGAGATATTCTTATTTGTATTGCAAACACTGAAGGGGGTACACATTTAGAAGTAGGAGATCAATTTGCTATTGTAAATACAAATGTAGTTATTTCTACTGAAGAACTAGCAGGTATTCTTAGAGTTGCTACTGATGCAGAATTAGAAACTTTAGATACAAATAGTTCTGTAATCACTCCTTTTAAATATAAAAGAGCTTTAGAGTCAAGTAGTGAGTATAATAGAATTAGTGTAGAAATCCCTACAGTATCATTATCTGAAAATGATAAAGGTATAGTAGGAGTTGATTGTAGAAAAAATGCAGTTACAATAAATCTACCTACAATATCAAGACTTTCTCACCCTACAATTACAAAATTTATTATAAAAGATGAGTATGGTAAATCTTCAAAAAATAATATTACACTAGTTGCTACTGGTGGAGATACTGTACAGGGATCAAGAACTTATAAAATAACTGAAAACTATTCAGCAATTACAATTTATAGTGATTCTGAAGGTCGATGGTTTATAGAAAATAGTTTTACAGCAGCTACTGAAAGCTCTTCAAAAGTACAAAGCTTTTTTACTGATAACTCTTCTAATGGAGAGACTGCTACTGCTACAGGAGCTTATGAGCCAGTTATGAGTTTAGATGTAGATTTATCAGAGTATCCTGTAGGAACTTCTTTTAAAGCTATTATATATTATAACACTTTAGCTAATTCTCAAGATAAAAAAGTAGCTGTAGGAATAAACGGGAGTCAAATAGCTGTTACTGAAAGTAGCCTTCTAGATGCTAATCCAAGTGCAAAATCTGGAATTATAGAACTAACTTTAATGAATTTAGGTACTGTAAATACTGCAGGTATTTGCAATCAAACTCAAGGAACGTTATCTAGCACTGCTTTAACAAATCAATTAAATATAGATTGGAGTACTAAAGTAGTGATTTCTGCTGATGTATTATGCGCTACAGCTGTTGCAGATCTTGAAGTATTTGGATTACAAATAGTTCCTTTAAAATAATAATTTATGGCAATTAGAGTAGATATTAATAATGTAAATACATCTTTACTAGATGCTATTAATAATGTTAGAAAAGGAAATGACACTGATGTTACAATAAAATATTACTATAGTAACATAGAAAATAATTTACCTTCTACTATTAGTATGATAAATTTTAAGGCAGATGTAGAAATGGCTTTCTTACAATGGAAACTTTTCTTTAATAACTTATATACTTCTAATAGAGTTATGCTTGGAAATTTAAATTTAAACTTTGAAGAAAGTTCTTCTGAAGGAATTAAAATAGAATTTTCAAGTGTTAAATATATAAGCGGTAGCAAGGACTTTATAAAATTAAACTCTAATGTAAAGTGGACATTTTCAGCTCTTTTAAAAGTAAACCCTGTTTTATCTGCTATGGTTTATGCAATAGGAAGATCTATAGGATTTCCAACTACTAATACTAATAGCCCTATGAGTTTAAAAAATGCAAAGTTAAATTTTGCATCTCTAAGCTCTTTAAATTATAAAGAAGGTTATTTACATAATAACGGGTTAAAAAATTATAAAAGTTTGATTAAAAGCGTTTTATATATATATGGGCATATAAACAATACTAATGATATTGTTTATGGATGTACAGACTCTAAAGCAGAAAACTACAATAAAAAAGCTAATAGAAGTGATAGATCTTGTAACATAATTAAAAATCCTGTTAAAGATGCTAGTATATTTAAACCTGCACATGCTTTAAATAAGTCTTATAAAGTACTTATGTCTGGCCAAGGTTATGGAACTTTAGATTTTAAAGGTTTAAATGTAGACAAAGAAAATACTTTTAATTTATAATTAAAAATAACAAACATGAGTGTATCCCTTCCTTCCCAAATATTATTTTCTTTTGTTTTAGAGAATGGACTTAAAGGTGGTCTAGATGGTTCAGGTAAAATTGTTTTATATGATACTGAAGACCATGTAGTTACTGATCAAAGCGGAACAAGTTATGATGTAGCATATGATGTGCCTAATTATAGTTTAAAGTCTAGCGCAAAAGCAACTATTTTAAAATATTCTGAAACTGAACATTTAATTTTTTGGAAAGATAACGAAAAATTTTATACATATATACTAGATATTAATAAAGTTAATTATGATCAAAATGGATTTCCTATAGTTGTATGTGATAATCCTGGGCAACCCACAGGAGGACTATTAAATACCGCTTCTTCTATACAAACTCTTGAGCTTATAAAACAAGGAGTACAGTTTAATGTTGATAATAATCTACATTCGCAGCCAGATAAAAGATTAGTAGGATTAAATACAAAACTTAACGAACCTGATGGTCTTACGGAGTTATTAGAATCTACATACCTTCATTTTGAAAAAACTTTAAAACAGCTTACGTCCTATGGTGTAACTACTGATTATACTTCTTATGTTAATATTATAAATGGTAATTCTAAATATATTGTTTATAATGAAATAAAAAATAAAGGAGAAGAAGGGTTAAAAAGGAATAATATTATAATATCTTTTTCTACATATTCAGATAATTATTTTGTAAGAAGACTACCTGAAAATAATAATGGTACTGTGGCAAAAGATAGTGTAAACTTAGAATACAGTGTTTCTGTAGCTCAAGGATACACTTTACATAATAATAGTTTAAGTTATGAATTAGTTAATATTCCTACCCAATACGCTGTGAATGATTTAGATATAAGTAGCGATTTTATTAGAGAGTTTGGAGATGGATTTTCTTTTGTAACTGACGATGGTGCAGGAATATATAATATATGTACTAATCAATATAGTAGTTCTGAAGAAACTTTTACAAAAACTACTAACTTTGAAGGAGTTAATATTTCAACTCCCCCTATATCAGACAAAGTTCCTACTATACTAGATACTTTTGATTCTGAAATTAATTATACTTCAAATTTACCTACAGTTATAGGTAATAAAAGAAGCACTATAAGCGATTTGCTTTATTCAAGTTTAGAAACAGCTCAAACTAATTATTTTGATAATGAAGAAAGTGAAATATTAACTGATTTAATTGTAGATGAAATAGAGGAAGATTCTAAAGGATCTTTTTTAGTAGCTTATGCTATTAAACATGGATTTTTATTAATGGCTTTAGATGCGACGACTCATATGTTTTTGCCTCCTCAAGATACTGCAGGTATAGAGTTTCATATTCCTGGGGGTAAATGGGATACAGAAAGTAATTCTGAAATAACAAATGAAGGAGGATGGACTCCTATATCTATGGTATTTTCACCGTTAGATAACTTTTTATACACTATTATAGAACACCCATCTGAAGCGGGAAATAGAAAACTTTGTATATACAATACTAGTGTTATAGATGCTACTGCAATAAAAGAAAGCGCAGTAATGATTGATAACCCATTTAGCGGAAGTCTAGATAGATTAGAGCTTTTACCTGATGGTAATATTCATATTTTTTCATTAGGGTCTAGTGAGTACATAAAAATTCATGCATCAGATTATGAAGATGCTATAGAATTACTTATCAATGGATTTAATACTGTACAATCTTACGGAGAGGCTATTGAATATACTCCTGTGTTTGAGCCAGAAACAAATGCTGAAGGAAGAGTTTTAGATACTTTTTCAGATAGAACAACTGCTCCAGGAGCAACACCACTTCCTACTGACCCTCAAATTCTTGGAGGTGAAAACAACAGTACAACTCCATCTTTTATAGGTACAGGAGATACTGTTTTTTTATTAGATAATGTAAGTGTTGAGTCACCTGAAAATAATGTAGCTTTTTCAGGATTAACAGACGCTGAAAAATTTGACAAGAGTATATCTATTAATGATTTTTACACAGACTCTAACTATAATAAATTATTTACAATAAGGCAAAATACTATTATTTATAGAACTGGAGCTTCTGATACTATACCTAGCTTAAATGCAGTTAAATCATTTATAGGAGAAGAAACGTATGCGTTTCCTGACTATCTTAATCCTAACTATGGTATTATAAGTTTAAATTCTAGTACAAATAATTTTTCTTTTGGACTTGTTAAATTTGACAAAGGACAGTATATAGATTTACCTGCTCCTACATCTCTTAGTGAAGGAAGTTATACTCACGGACTAACAATTATTAGATCAACTTATAATAGTCATACATATGCTAACCCACAAGCAATAAAAATAGTATCTGTTTCATTATTTGAGCATAGAATTTGTATGCTACATACTCCAGAAAATAATTCTTATAAATTTACAATTTTTGGATTTGATGCAAGAACCGTAAATTTAGAAGAAGCAATTTCTAGGAATACAAGTCTTGAAACTGCTGTAACTAAGTTATCAGAAACTACTATTATAGTGCCTGATGGTACTGCTTTGTCTACCGATAAAACATCTATTATAGAAGTTTCATCAGGAGCAGGAGATAAGTTAGCAATAATGCTTGGAGACGGAGAAGATCAAATTTTATATTTAGCTGATATAGATTTATTTACAGGAGAAGTTCAAGAAGCAGAAGCTAGACAATACTCAAATTTTTACGAAAGATCTTTTAGTCAATTATTATTTTCTCCATCAACTGAAATTCTTTATGGAGTCACAAAAGCAGAGGCAGGTTCTATATCTTCTGATGCAAATAAATATGGTAGCAGTTCTGATAAAATTATTAAAATAAATTTTGCAAATGGAAATGCATCAGAAGTTGAAGTTTTTCCTTATGGTAAAAATATAGAATTGTATAATCCTGGAACTTTACCTTCAGACTTTAAAGATGATACTGGTTCTTATGAATCAGTAGTTTATGATCCAGGAGTTACTTTTGGTAGTGCGTACTCTCCTCAAGCTTTATTTATAGCTAATAATAAAATATACTTTACTGCAGGTAGTTACAGTCCGCCTTCTGGAAGTAGATCAGCAAGTTCAGGAGAAACAGTAGTTAAATCTAAATATCTTAGTACAATAGTTAATCCTAATGATTATACTAACAGTAGGTACGCAATAAATGCTATTGATATTAATTCTGCTGTAGACTTAGATCCTGTAGCAAAAGAGTCTAGAAAAAGTGTAAGTAGAGCGTACTTTGCGCCTAACCCTATAGATGATATTGTTCCTATAAATGTGTCGGGTTGTACAGATTCTTCTGCGTGTAACCATAATAGCGGTGCTACTATAAATGACGGTACTTGCTATTATAAAGATGAGCAATGTGATAGTTGTGATAATCGTTATGGGCCTAATCAATGTGGAGAATGTTTTCCTAGTATTCGTGCATCAGCAATAGATTTATTGCAAAAGTCACTCGATGGAGGAGATAACTGTTTTAAATGTTGTGACCCAGCAGCTACAAATTATTACTCTGAAGCTGACGAATGTTATGCTGAACTAGACGCATCATTTCCTGACAACACTGTTTATGGAACAGATGCTAATAATACTCCTTGTGTATGTTCAGAAACAGCATGTGTTTATACAGGGTGTTCAGATTCTAGAGCGTTAAATTATGATTCTACAGCTACAGTTAGCAATACTTCTGAATGTATATATGAAGATGATTATTGTGTTTTAGGAGAAAATGGAGACTTAGTATTAAGAGATCCTGATAACTATTGTGGGGACTGTAATGATCCTGATAATAGTCCTATATACCCTAAAGCAATTGTAGACGGAATTACTATATGTGATTGTAAAGATGGAGATGGAAACACAGGAACTTACAAAGGATTAAATCAAGCAGCTGTAGATAAACAATTTTGTGATTGCGGAACTGTAACTTCTAGTGTAACAACTTTTACTAAAAAAGGAACTGTTACTGTTACTACAACTCCTCTACAAGTTGCAATAGGAACTGAGGCTTATGGAGGATATGTAGCAAGAGATCTTCCGTACGATTATTTAATTGAAGATACGTTTACAAGTCAAGGTATAGATATATTTAACTTACCTTCTAACGTAGCGTATTCAAATTTTGTAGTTATTAATACAAATAAGCAAGGAGAAGGAACTTACGAAGAAGCTTTACAAATTGCTGCAAATTATGAATCTCCAGATGGATTTACAGGATGGAGGCTACCTACCGAAGAAGAATTAACAGAAATTATTTTCTTTGCTATTGAAGGCAAACAGGGTGAAGTAGATCATCTTAATGCTTTAAATATTTTAGAGAATTCTATAACTTATGATTCTTCAATTTGGTTATCTTCATTAAGAGGTGATCCTACTGATGCAGATGATTATAGTTCACTTCCAGGAGTAATAGATATAGATAGTGGTTCTTCTTATAGCAGTACTCCAGATACACCTCAGACTATAACTCTATATGAAAGTTACGTAAACAATAATTATACTCCTGCTTATCTTTTATCTTCACAAAGTAAAAGTTCAAACGCAAGTGTAGTTTTAGTTAGAGACCATTTAGCTACAAACACAACTATAACAACTTCTGGTGATACAGCAATTGAAGGTAAAACGTTTTCATATATAGCTCCTACCGCAAAAGAAGATTACACTATCTGTGGATGTGGTACTAGCTATGATACTGATATTTATTGCGATTGTATAGGAACATTAGCAACTCCAGGATGTGGCTGTACAGATGATGTAAATTTCAGAGTATATTGTGACTGTGAGGGAACTTTACTAAGTCTTTATTATGAAGATAATAATGGAGATGGGTATGGATACCCTAATAGTGACTGGCCTGATAACATACATAGATTTTGTGAGGGTACAGGTATAGGGTATAGGCCTAATGGAACTCCTATGGATCCGCCTGCTAATTTAAGTGATACTAATGTTTTTGGTACAGCTAAGTGGGTAAAAAATGGAAATTGTGAGCTTGGAGAACAAGATGTTTGCGGGATTTGTTTTGGGCCATGGTCAATAAACAATAAAGGATTTTATGTTCACAGAGATAATCCTACTGATTATAAATGTGGATGTTCTCAAGAGTTTGGAAGTACAGCAGGATTACCTTTAAATATACACGGATGTTGTGGTACACAAGTTAAAAACTGTAACGGTGAATGTGTCGATACTGATCATGAAAGCTTATTGTCTTATGACAGCCCTACAGGTTCTTTAGGATGTAACGTTTGTGGTGAACTTTATAGTATTAGTGATGGGTGTGGAGTATGTCTTCCTACAGGTCACCCTGATTTTAATAACTGTGAGTGTCCTGATCACGGAGGTGACGTAACAAAAGATTGTAATGGTGTATGTGGAGGCTCTGCTTCATATGATGACTGCGAAACTTGTTCTGGGGGTAATACAGGTATACAACCTAATACAGCTTGTGTAGGATGTTTAGACGCAGATGCTCCTAATTATCAAGGAAACGACTCTAATATTTCAATTCATGATCAAACTCTTTGTGATGAATACGTACTAGAACCAGATCCAATAGATCCAGTAGATGCAAATCCAAATTGTAATATTCTTAAAACACAAGAGTTTATAATGAGTGGAATTTCTAATACTGGAAACTCTCAAACTCAACTTAATTCAGACTTTATATCAGAAGGAAAACCTTTTCAAGAAACTATAGAGCACACTTATAATTTACCTGATGGAAGTAAAGTAACTATTTTACAAGATAATATACATTATACATCTAAGTGTCAAGTAATTTCAAATACTCAAACTAAATTTTATGCTACGTGTTCTCAGAGTAATGCTGAAAATACATATTTAATTACAGATTCTGAAGGAAATCAATATCAGACTGCTAGTATAGATAGTATAGAATTATCACATTTTAATGATACTTACGAAATTAAACCTACCTATTTATTTGCAGTAGATGATAGTTTTAATTTAACTGAAAGTTCTGTTAAAAATATTTTTGGAGAAAATTATTGTAATTTTATAGTTTCAGAAGCTAAAGGATTTCAAACACTTGAAGAGGTTAATACAATTACATCTGGTTATTTATCAAATATGCAATTTAATGGAAGTAGTTTTACAAAAGTACCTTTTGTATATAATTATAACGGAGAGCAATACCAGTCTAGAAAAGTTTATACCGTACAACCTTTATGGGATGATGAAAATAATCAGTACCATGAATGTATAATAGATTTTGCAGCTCCTACTGCTGCTCAAGATCAAGATCCTTGTTTAGTAGATTGCCAAATTGTAAAAGAGCAAATTTGTTGTGATTCTGAAGACATGAATTATAAAGAGTCTGGAGAATGTACAGAGTGTTCTGAAGGTCCTTGTCAAGGGCCAGATCCTACTCCTGAAGTAACTCCTGTATGTTTACATGACGATTTAGGAACAGCTACTAATATATACACTGGACCTACAACAACTATTATAGATGGAGTTGAATATCCTCTTGTAGAGCATAACGAATTTATATGTATTCGAGAAACAGCAAGTATTGGAGGATTATATGTTTATTTTGTTATAGACAGTGCGGGACTTTCATTAGAAGATTATAAAGATTTTAGATGGAATATTACAGACTCAAATAATAACATAATTCAAATGTTTGATTTTGAAGATGTTATAGAAACTGGAGTTACTCCTGTAACAACTATTGAAAATATGCAAGGAATAGGTACTATTGCAAAAGCTATTGTAAGAAATATTCCTATAAATACAAACGCTCCTTGTGTATTATTTAATGCTATTGGTACTAATTCTAAAATTTGGAAACAATCTTCTCTTATAATAGCAAGAAATAATGGAGGAAATGGAGTTCAAGATGAAATATACTCTAGATATTTACTAGGTGCAAATATGATTTCTCCAGGAAATGTATCTGATATTTTAAACCTAACTTTTACAAAAGAATGTAGATTTGGGTGTGAAAAAAATATTCCAGAAGTATTTTTATCGCAAAACTGTAGTAAAACAGTTCTTGAAAATGTAGATGGATTTACAGATTTTACAATTGAAGTAGCAACTTCGGGTACTTCCCAATCTTATGAACTTTCTACTGTAAAAGTATTTGAAATTAGTTCAGGAAATATGTTAGCAGAATTTGCAGGCTTAGAACCTAATAGTATTTATACAGACATTATTAAATTTAATAATGAGTTTGAACTAGGTATTGAAGTTTTAAATAGTGGAAACAATGGCGCTATTAAATATAAAATAACATCTGAGGATGGTACAATAGTAATTAATAAAACAGTGCAGTAGTATGAAAAGTAATTATACAGCCATAAAGGTTAGATTTAAAAGAAAAGGATGTACAGATTCTACAGCTATTAATTACGATTCAAAAGCTACAATAGATGATGGAAGTTGTATAGAAAAAGTTTTTTTTAATTGTGTAGCAGACAAAGTGTTAAATGCAACTTTAAAAGACTGTGAATCCAACAACGCTAATAAAGCTTTAAAAGTATATAGTATTTATCAATCGCTAGAAGCTTCTATAGCTGAAAAAAATACTTTTAAAGTAGAGAAATATAAAAAGAAACTAGCAGAGCTATGCAATGCTGAGTATTGTGAAACGTGTTAAAATAAAATAAAATGGATAGAAATAGAGATGTAGCTCAAGGGCTATCAAGAATAGAAAATAAAGTAAGTT